>PJEL010000013.1_pt1 | contig 188638 bp, 184 predicted proteins | sample 1853271 | NCBI WGS metagenome assembly PJEL01 (sample SAMN08108733, study PRJNA415343) | Invertebrate metagenome, whole genome shotgun sequencing project. | host: Globobulimina | place: Sweden: Gullmar Fjord | collected 2015-08 | reverse complement strand
AGTCCGTTCATGAATGATATCCATATACCGAAAGATAAGTATATGATCACAGCTGATATAGATCGTCAAATTGATCCTAATGGGGATTGCAGTTTTGTGCAGTAAACGGTAGTTTTAATTAATTTTCAATAGTGGCTGAGCCCTTTCAGAATAAGGGTTCTTCATGATCTTGCCCTGCATTATTTCTCAATAAGCATTGAATATGGCTCACTATCAAAAGACTACGTAGCGATACATTAAATCACGATAGTAGGTTTAGTGTATAGTTTGGAACTCATTACATGCTATACACTACATTAGTTTAATCACTTTTAATGTATAGCAATAATAAGTTACGCCACCATCAATTTATCTGAATAAAATCATGGGAGTAATTAACGTTGCAGCCATATTTTACCGTAGCGTTGGATATGCTCAATCAACGCGGAGTTGGTGATCGTACTGTACCGAATGAGGTCCACGTGATAAGGAATTGTGGTGTGTTCAATTTGATCAAGTAGCGATGCTTGTTGAGACAGTGTGATGTGTTCACCGATAATAGCGAGATCAATATCCGATCGATCTTTATACGTATTGATTGCCCTTGAACCAAACAGGATCACTTTTTTTATCTCGGGACAAGATGCAAGAATGGCAATCAGCTGTTCTCTTTGCTTGTCTTTTAGACCATCACTTAATTTCACAGCTTTTCTCTTTCAATCGAGTATAAATAGTATTAAGTAATGGGGCGTATTCTTTCAGGATCAGGCGTTCAGCTTCCAGTGACGTACTTTCATCATAGGTATGTGCGAGTAGATTCCTTTTGCCTAATGCCGTGAGTAACTGTTCACATTCATCGCTATCGACTAATCCCGCTTCTAAGCTGGTACGGATCACCGCGCGAGGTGAAGCTGCATCATAGCCTTCAAAATTCAGAATATCTTTTAGTGTCTTCCAGGATAATTCGTAGGTAAATTCAAACATTTGAATGAGTCCCGCACGTTCGAGCTCAGTGTAGCTATCTTGTTGGCAAGCTTGCTGTAACCGTTGGTTGGCTTTCTGATAGTTTTCTAAGCGTTGTATCCAGCGTATTGGGTTCATCATTGTGTTACTTCCATAAAAGAGTGAATTATACCAATCTAAATCAGTATTTGACCATCCTGTCGGTTTAAATTGCTTTTTATTCATGGTCATTATGCATAGACATTGTATTCAAAATTCCTTCTTAAGGGTAATCTTGCAGATACCTTTATACCCTAGTTACCTCAAGATGCCCGTTTCAGCGAGAATTTGTTGTGCTCTAGGCAAGGCACTTATTTATAGACCTAGTCGTTCTACGTTGAAAATAAGTAACACCGCATAGAGCCCAACAAAACTTGCCCTTCGGGAGTGATTCAGCGTATCGACTTCTGTATCAAATGTACTTGAAAGGGAATGCCATTCCTACACACATTTTCCTTGAATTAAATACGTTGATATTACTCTGAATTCTGCATATTGAGGTAACTTGGGTATCAGGGATCGTTAAAAAGCGTTGGCTTGTATTGTTTACAGATTGTCGTTTTTATTCTTTCGGTTATTTATGGTCACCAATTCTGTATAGTTAGCTTCTGTTAATACCATAACACTTAACATTAAAATCTAATTAATTAAAAAATTAAGGGTGATTGAGTGAACGGCGGTTGATATTACTCTTTTTTTATACTGCCTATTTATTGCGGCATGTTTTTGCAATACAGTGTAGCTACATTATGCTTATGTGGGCAATGTTGCATATTGGTATTTATGTTTGTGTTAACGTGTGGTGAGTAAATAACATTATTTTACGCTGAGTTCCTTACGGGCTGGTTAAGAGTAATGTTATTTGCTTTCTATATGTCAAAGCGTTTGGATGCGTTGGGGCAAATTTAAAATTTATAAGGTCATTGTAATGACATCCGCATTTTTCTTTGTTTTTATAACATCGTTTTGCATGCTTTTTATCTGCCGGAAATTAGCCAAAGCGGTTGGGTTGGTCGATAAGCCAAACGCCCGAAAACATCACCAAGGTGTCATTCCCTTGGTGGGTGGCGTTTCAATATTCCTGACATTGATCGTGACATCTTTTCTGTTCCCTCAACTTAAGGTTGTGTCACCACTCTTTATAAGTTGCGCCACAATTTTGGTGGTCACGGGGGTGATCGATGATCGTTATGACATCAGTTTTAAAGCTAGGTTAATTATTCAAACAATGATATCGCTAGTTATGATTGGTGTTGGTAATAAAAGCCTTCATAGCCTTGGGTACTTGATGGGAAGTGATGTCATTGAATTATCGGTAGTGTCGAGTGTTGTTATTACTGTTTTAGGGATAATTGGTGCGATAAATGCGTTTAATATGGTTGATGGTATTGATGGGTTACTTGGTGGATTAGCATCGGTTACCTTTGGCGCTTTAGGCTTCGTATTTTTAATTAACGGTAATACTGATTTAGCGATTTTTTGTGGTTTAATAGTGACCGCAATGATGCCCTATATTTTACTTAATATGGGGTTTCCTTTAGGACGCCGCTTTAAAGTCTTTATGGGGGATGCTGGCAGCATATTCATTGGCTTTACGGTAATTTGGTTACTGATAGAAGCGACTCAGGGGCCTAATACAACACCTATCCGACCTGTTACAGCATTGTGGATGATTGCGATCCCCTTAATGGATATGGCAACCATTATGATACGCCGTATTCGAAAAGGACACTCACCGTTTAAGCCTGACAGAGAACACTTGCATCATATATGCCAGCGTTTAGGTATGACGAATCATATGGCTTTATTTATTATTTGTTTAATGGCTTCTATTATGGCGGGTGTGGGCATATGGGCTGATATGGTACAAATACCAGAGTCGGTGATGTTTATTTGCTTTCTCTGCATTTTTGCGGTGTACTTTTTTGTTATTAGTCATATATGGCGTATTACGACACTTGTACATCGTATCTTTAAGGTTAGATCTCCTACTATTTCTGAACCGCTTAGCAATGATGTGCGTACGAATCTATAATGTATCCCCCAGTTAATGACTCGATAGCTAGAAATAGACTGCAACCTACAGAAAGTCGAAAAAGTGCCTTTATTGGGCACTTTTTGCATCTTTAGGTGACTTGGGTATACTGAATCATTCATTTTGTAGGCGATGTGCTGAATGAATGTAGACGAGCAAAAAATACCGAAAGATGCGACACTAAAATAAAATACACCACAAACAAGCTTGAAAAACTAAACAACATTACTACTTCAGAGATATCATTGATTTCACTCCAAATACCAATGTATGCAAAAATTGCAGAAAAACCACATAGAATGAATAATATGAGTCGATTAGGTACCCCTAATACCTGAAGTTTATGATGAAGATGTTGTTTATCTGGTTGAAAGGGTGATCGACCATTTTGTATACGGTTTACTATAATCGTTGCCATATCCATTAATGGGAATGCGATTAACCATAAAGCCGTTACAGGTTTAAATGATGGAGAACTATTGAGTTGAGTGCCATTTAATAGCAGCCAAATAACGGTAAAGCCAATAAAAAGGCTGCCAGCATCTCCCATAAAAACCTTTAAATTCTTACCAAAAATGAATTCAAGGTTTAAGATAAGATAAGGTATTACTGCAACAATCACAATGGAACAGAAATAAGAGAGTTCAACGTTGTTGTTAAGCCAGAATAAATAGCCTAAAGCCGAAAATACGACAATAGTCACCCCACCAAGTAGCCCATCGATACCGTCAATCATATTAAATGCATTCATTGCTCCTACTATTGCCAATATAGTGACAATATTGCTTAGTAGTGGTGCTAGCGTTAATTCTGTTGGGCTAAATATAGCACCTAAGTTATGTATGCTTATATTTCCAAATTGTATTACCGCTATTGACACAAGTATTTGAATAGCTAAGCGTATGTTTACCTGTACATTATTTTTATCATCAATAATGCCAGTTAAAACTAATGTTGATGAGCAGAATAAAAATACATTATATTTTATGATGAGTGCTGGATGTAAACATAAAACCATTGATAGGGTTAGAAAAATAGAAATACCACCCACCAGAGGGATGAATCCACTGTGTGATTTTCTTAATGATGGTTTATCAACTAGGCCAATAATTATAGCAATACGTCTTAGCGTTAAAATCAAAATAAACGATAATAAGAAAACAATAATCAACTCAATAAATATCATGAATCAAGGCCTTATTAATCATGTTATCAGTCGGAATGCTGACTAATGCTTTAGTATCAGTTGGTTATGTGTGTTCTGATGAGTTTGTTTTAATTTTATTTTATCAGTATTTACTGACCAATCATTATATTGAGTTTAGTGTCAGTATTACAGGTATGTCAAAGTAAAAAACAAAATAATCATATGTTCCTATAATTATTTTATGATGTATTAGGAGCTGTTTTGTGTTTAATATTGGTTAACACTTTATTTTTACGGTTATTTTCGTGATGTGACTCGAGCAATTTTTCTTCTATTTACTTTCCTTGTATCAGCTTTGGCATCATCCTGAAATTCTCAAGTTCATTAGGAGATGGCAGTGGAGATCTTACATCACGGTGCTAAGGTAGGTGTGACTGGCTCATGTCATGAAATTAAACTGGGACAGCATGGGTTACTCATCGATTGCGGCATGTTTCAAGGTGATGAATCTAAAGATGCGTTAGATATCGATTTCCCTATCGAACATATTCACGCATTGCTTTTAACCCATAGCCACATTGATCATGTTGGGCGTATTCCTTGGTTATTAGCGGCTGGATTTAAAGGGCAAATTTATGCGTCTGAGGCAACAGCAGCTTTATTACCATTAATGCTTGCAGATGGGCTGAAAATTCAACTGGGATTTAATCAGCAGCAATGCGATCAATTTACGCTATTAGTAAAATCACGTTTAAAAGCGATTCCTTATGATTGTTGGGCTCAAATTATTTTACCATCTGGTGAATTGGTTAAAATTCGATTTCGACCTGCAGGTCATATTTTAGGGTCTGCGTATATTGAAATAATGCTTTCAACTGGCGAAATAGTGGTGTTTTCGGGGGATCTCGGGCCGTGTAATACACCACTCTTAGTGGATCCTATTTCGCCTCAAACCGTTGATACATTAATCATTGAAAGTACTTATGGTGACAAGACTCATCATGGAATTGAAAGGCGGGAAGCGCAGCTTAAGGAAATTATCGAGCGTTCGTTAATCGATGGTGGGGTAATACTGATACCTGCTTTTAGTGTTGGTCGTACACAAGAGCTATTGTTTGATATTGAAAATATTATTGCGGCGTCTAACGTCAAAAATGAGGCTGTGAATTGGCAAGAAATTCCGGTCATACTCGATTCGCCTTTAGCCGGGGAAATTACAGCGCAATACCGAAATTTTAAAATGTTATGGACAAAAGAAGCGAAAGAACGAAAACAACAAGGGCGTCACCCGTTGTCTTTTTCTCAATGTATTACGATTGAGCTGCATAGTGATCATCAGGCGTTAGTAAACAGGCTTAAAATTTCGGGTGAACCTGCGATAGTGGTGGCAGCCAGTGGTATGTGTGCTGGTGGGCGGATTGTTAATTATCTTGAAGCCTTACTGCCCGATAAAAGAACCGATGTCATTATGATCGGTTATCAGGCAAGGGGCACGTTAGGGCGAGATTTATATCATGGTAAGCGTGTGATTCAGGTTAATAACAAGATTATAGATGTTAAAGCCCAAATACATACGATGTCAGGTTATTCAGCTCATGCAGATCAGGCTGACTTATTAAAATTTGTGGGGGGAATTAAACAAGGCCCCCAAACAATTCATGTTGTGCATGGTGATAAACAGGCTCAGTTAGCCTTTGCAGAATTACTTCAACACATAAAGCCACAAGCTAAAATAGTGACTGGTTTTTCTTAAAAATGATAAAAAAGTACAATTAAAAACCCGTTTATTTTATCTCATCTATAATTGTATCAGTAATCAATTTCGAACGATGTTCGTCGTTACTGATAGGGATTTAATGATGAAAGCGTGTTCAATAATTCTTTTGTTAAGTAGTATATTCGCTTTTTCTGTGAATGCCGCTGATGAAGTGGTGACCAAGCCGACCGTGAATGCTGCGAATACAGTAACCGAAGCCGCTGCATCTAAAGGTACTGCCGCTGGTATTGATACCGCATTTGCTGCATCTGCGGGGGGTATAACGGCAACCGTGGTGGCTGTCGGGGTGGCGGCTATTGTTATTGGTGTTGCAGTCTCTGATTCTGGCGGTGGGGATGATCCGGCACCACCAGTAACCGCGGCTGTAAATTAAGGTGTTATAGTATTCGGCGCAATGTACTTTTCATATACGTGAGTTGCTTTTATATACGCTAGCCATTTAACGTCGAACCCTCTAGCTTTTACTGCCGAGTTGCTTTCCTCGTACTAATCGACGTACCCACATCCGCCCTGGGTGTAGGGCATTGAGCACGGTATGAGGCAGTGGTAATGGATCGCCACAAATTTGAGATGCCAGTAGCTCGCCCAGTAGTGGGGCTGAGCTTAACCCACGAGAGCCTAATCCTACGATGGAATACAAATTCGTATAGATAGGTACTGTTTCGGCAGTCGCTTGGTTATCTCTTAGATCTTTATACTGCTCAATCAACGCTTCATATCGACAAATATTCCCGACAAAAGGTAAGTGGTCACGACTGGCACAACGTACACCTGCACGAGACTGGTTAGCAGAAATATCGACGTTTTTAGGCCATTCTGCATCTGGAATACAATGGACCAAACGTTGTTTATTGTCTTGGTGTTCTGTTTCACAAAAGGCTAAATCAGCGCTATTTCGACGGTAACTCGCGCCAATACAATGTGTTTTTGTGGTTGTATTTTGTGGTGTTAAATACCCGTCGTAACACAGTACTGTTTTTAACGTTGATAATGTATCGTCGGTGGGGATGTGGCTGACTTGCCCGCGCACAGAGTAAGCCGGGATCTGCTTGGCTTGTTCAAACTCAAAAAAGCGATGACCATTCGCAATAATTACTGTGTTATGAGTAAATTGATTACCTGTTGAATCGGTTAATTGCCATTGCTCATTGGCCGATTCTAAACCACAAATATCCATATCAGATTTTAACGTAAGCCGGCCAGTGTCTTGCGCTTGTTTTATTAAGGCTCGGGTTAGTTCTTGCGGGCATAACCAACCACCGAATGGGTAGTAAACACTCGAAAAATTCGATGTTATTGCCGTTTTCTGTTTTGTTTGTTCTATATCTAATGCGTGCACCAGCTCTTGAGGGAAGTTACCAGACAGCATTTTATTAATTTTGTTGGTTGATTTTTCATCCCATGCCAGCTGTGTAACGCCGCACCAATCGTGTGAAAAGGTGCTATTCATTGCGGCTTGTTCAACAAATTGACGGGCATAGAAAAATGCAGGGCCAAAGAATCGGGTTAAGCAATCATTCGATCCATTTAGCAGTGGGTAAACAGCACCTTGTCGGTTCCCAGATGCACCTTCAGCAGGTAAAGAATCGGCACAATACAGTGTGACATTCACTCCTCGTCGAATTAATGCGAGTGCTGTCGTTGCAGAAGCAACACCGCCCCCTATAATTGCCACGTCGTTTGCATCAGTCGCAGAGGTACGTGTAAACCATGGCTTTGAATTGGCTTGGTGTTGGCGATTTTTCACGCTGCCTACAAGTAAATGGTGTGTAGGGTTATTGCTATGACTATGGCATTCAGTCATCTCAAAACCTGCTTCAGTGAGGCTTTGTTCGAGCATGTTTTGTTGAGTGTTTAGATCAGACGTTATGGCATGAATCGTACTGTTTTCTCGAGCTAATATTGCAATGCTATTTATTATTGTGAGGCTTTTGAGTAATGCCGCATTGTTTTCTGTTGCGCTGGATTCTGCTGCACTGCTTTCTGACGCATTCTTTTCTATCGCAATGCTTGCTGTCGTGGTGCCTTCAGTGGCTTGATGCATATCTGCTGCTTCTATTTGGCTGAAGTCAGTAAACCAAGCATCTACAATTCCGTCATCATTCGTCCATACTTGAGGCATAGAGTCAGTTATATCGCCAAACCATAAATCAAGGGTGATTAGACCATCATCAAGCACAATGCGATGGCAATCTGAAACCGCTGGAGGGTAGTGAGCATGAAGTTGTTGTGAAAAGAGGGCGAACTCAGGCCACTTTTCAGTAGCTTTAATGAGGTCACTTTTTGTTAGTGGATGTTGCTCAAAGCTGATGAAATGCAGTTCTTTCACTGTCGCGGTAGGGTTTGCTTGACGAAATTGCGTAAATTGTTGGCAAGCAGTAAGAAAGCTAAGGCCGGTACCAAAGCCTGTTTCTGCAATCACGAAGCGACGGCGCGTAAAGGCTTTCCAACGTTCTTGTAATCCATCTTGTGGTAGAAATATATCGCACACATGGGATGGTGATATACGATTATCATTAGAATTAAGAACAGTTTGTTCAATGTGCTTGTCAGACAAGGGGAAAGCCTCGGTTACTTTTACGATATGTTTCTGAGTTTCATCTAATTTTTCATCTGTTAGTTGATAATTAGTGAAAAATCAGAGAGTGTATACCGTTAAAAATGAACGTTAATAACGAAATTATCGGCGATTGTACCCGATTGAGGGGAAAGCTGACCACTTTCTGTGAATAAACCCGTTATTATCGTCAACGTTAAATGACAGTAGGAATTCATCATGAAACGAGCCGTAATTACAGGCATGGGTATTGTATCCAGCATTGGTAACGACGTAAAAGAGGTGTTGGCATCTCTTAAAAGTGGTAAGTCAGGAATTAACTTCTCTGAGCAATTCGCAGAAAATAAACTGCGTAGTAATGTTTGGGGCGATTTGAAAATGAATCCGGCTGAACACATCGATCGTAAAAAAATGCGTTTCATGGGCGATGCAGCAGCATTTGCGTATTTGTCGATGGAACAAGCAATTGAAGATTCAGGTTTATCTGACGATCAAGTTTCTAATGACCGAACTGGCCTTGTAGCGGGTTCTGGTGGTGCGTCATCTTATAATCAGGTGGCAGCAGTAGATATTATTCGTAACAAAGGTGTGAAGCGTGTTGGCCCTTACATGGTACCTCGTACTATGTCTTCAACTGTTTCAGCTTGCTTAGCGACACCGTTTAAAATCCGTGGCGTGAATTACACCATGAGTTCAGCATGTGCAACATCAGCACACTGTATTGGTCACGCGGTAGAGCTTATTCAACTGGGTAAGCAAGATGTTGTTTTTGCTGGTGGCGGTGAAGAGCTTGATTGGTCGTTAACCATGATGTTTGACGCAATGGGTGCTTTATCAACCAAATACAACGATGACCCTTCAAAAGCGTCTCGTACCTATGATGCAGACCGTGACGGTTTTGTTATCTCTGGCGGCGGCGGTATGTTAGTGATTGAAGAGTTAGAGCATGCTCTTGCTCGTGGTGCGAAAATCTACGGTGAAGTCGTCGGTTATGGTGCAACGTCTGATGGCTACGATATGGTAGCACCATCGGGTGAAGGTGCCGTTCGCTGTATGAAGATGGCAATGCAAGATCTTGATGCGCCTATTGATTACATCAACACTCACGGTACATCAACGCCAGTTGGAGACGTGAAAGAGTTGGGTGCAATTCAAGAGTTGTTTGGTGAGAATAGCCCAGCAATTTCGGCAACCAAAGCGATGACTGGTCACGCATTGGGTGCTGCAGGTGTTCACGAAGCAATTTATTCGACGCTAATGCTGAATAATAACTTCGTTGCGCCAAGCATTAACATCGATAATCTAGACCCTGCAGCGGAAGGTTTGGATATCGTAACTGAAACCCGCGAAACTGAACTAACGACAGTAATGTCAAATAGCTTCGGTTTTGGTGGCACTAACGCGACGTTAGTGATCAAAAAATACGAAGGTTAATTATGTGATTTTGGAAGTAGGGGGCTATACGTAATGTTATAGGCTCTTATTTCTGAAGGCAGTTTTCCGGGGTAGACACTGGCTAACCGTTTCTATTTTTACAGTAGAAACGGAACCATTCAAAGAGACGGCTTTTAGCGGAGACATCTTTCGAGTGGTTACATAGCCAGTGCCTTAAATAAACAGACGCAACATTAGTTAGCATGAATGATATTTTCTTTTAAGGGAAGTGTCTATCTCTGGCTGCTAATGCTTTTACCTGGATTTTTTCAACCCGGCTATATGCCGGGTTTTTTTATACCAATTAATTTATTTTTGTTTGTGTTGAAATGTGTTCACCGACTGAGTGGCTACTTTTGGCTTGTCTGTTGATGTAATATAGCACCCGGAAAATATTCTATTTTGAGGTTTAGTAATGAAGATTACTGTTGTTGGTACTGGCTATGTTGGTTTATCAAATGCAGTGCTGTTATCTCAGCATAATGATGTAACAGCATTAGATATTGTTAAAGATAAAATTGAGTTAATCAACAAAAGACAGTCTCCGATTGTTGACAAAGAAATTGAAGAATATCTAGCAGACAAAAATCTTAACCTTGTTGCGACCACAGATAAAGCACAGGCCTATGCTGATGCTGAGTTTGTCATTATTGCTACGCCAACAGATTATGATCCGATTAATAATTACTTTGATACCTCATCGGTTGAAGCGGTTATTAAAGATGTGATCGCATTCAATCCTAATGCCGTCATGGTGATTAAATCAACAGTGCCTGTGGGTTATACCCAACGTATTAAAGAAGAATTAGGATGTGAGAATATTTTATTCTCACCAGAATTTCTTCGTGAAGGTCGAGCGTTATACGATAACCTTTACCCTTCACGCATTATTGTTGGTGAACGCTCTGAGCGAGCTGAAAGATTTGCTAACTTATTGGCTAATGGCGCTATTAAAGAAGATATTGACGTTCTTTTCACTGATTCAACAGAAGCAGAAGCCGTTAAGTTATTTTCGAATACTTACTTAGCATTGCGTGTGGCATATTTCAATGAATTAGATACTTATGCCGCGACGCATGGTTTAGATGCTCGCCAGATTATTGAAGGTGTGGGGCTTGACCCTCGTATCGGTTCTCACTATAACAATCCATCGTTTGGCTATGGTGGTTACTGCCTACCTAAAGATACCAAGCAACTGTTGGCGAATTATCAAGAAGTACCGAATAACATTATTGGTGCCATTGTTGATGCAAACTCGACACGTAAAGATTTCATTGCCAATTCGATTATTCAAAAAAATCCCACTGTTGTTGGTGTGTATCGCTTAGTAATGAAAGCGGGGTCTGATAATTTCCGCGCATCTTCGATTCAAGGCATTATGAAGCGTATTAAAGCGAAGGGCATTAAAGTTGTCGTGTATGAGCCGGTATTGAGTGAAAAAGAATTCTATCGCTCTGAAGTGATTAAAAATCTTGAACAGTTTAAGCAAATGTCTGATGTTATTGTTTCAAACCGTATGGACGACGAGCTTAGTGATGTTGCTGATAAAGTATATACCCGCGATTTGTTTGGTTCAGACTAAATATTGGCGATAAACTAGTGCTTTGCCGACATCAATCTCATTTTTTTCCGGAGATATAATGAAAATCCTTATCGATGAAAACATGCCTTATGCGGCAGAACTGTTTGGTCAGCTTGGTGAAGTGATAACTAAGCCCGGGCGCACGTTGTCAGCCGATGATCTCATTGATATCGACGCATTAATGATTCGCTCTGTTACTAAGGTAAACCATAATCTCATTAGCAAGGCCAATAAACTTCAATTTGTAGGTACTGCAACAGCAGGTCAGGATCACGTCGATCTGGCTTTGCTTGCTGAGCGAGGCATTACATTTACCTCGGCGCCAGGTTGTAACAAAGTAGGCGTTGCGGAGTACGTACTTAGTGCGCTAATGGTTATCGGTCAGCAGCAGGGTTTTTCAATTTTTGAGAAAACCATTGGCATTATTGGTGCGGGTAATGTTGGCAGTTATTTGGCGCAATGCCTTGATGCGCTAGGCATACGTTATTTACTGAATGACCCAATAAAAGAGCAAGAAGGGGATACTCGACAATTCCATTCATTAGAGGCAATTCAAGCCCAATGTGATGTGATAACGGTACACACTCCGATCACTAAAGATGGTGAATACCCAACCCACCACCTGATTAATGAGGCTTTTCTTGATGCTTTGCAGCCTGATGCGATTTTTATCAATGCGGCACGTGGCCCCGTTACCGATAATCAAGCCCTAAAGAAAGCGCTTCAATTATCGCAATCTGGTTTAGGTAAAAAATTAACGGCGGTGTTAGATGTTTTTGAGTTTGAACCACAAGTCGATTTAGAATTGTTACCTTTGTTAGCATTTGCAACACCACATATAGCGGGCTACGGTTTAGAAGGCAAAGCACGTGGGACGACCATGGTGTTTAATAGTTATTGTGCTTTTCTAGACATTGACCAGGCGGTGGAAGCATCTAGCTTATTGCCGATAGCACCCGTCCCCAATGTATCGTTAAGCCGTAAATGGGATGATGCGACATTATTTAGCTTAATCCAGTTAATTTACGATATTCGACAAGATGATGCCTTGTTTAGACGAAATATGCTGGAGACAAAAGGTAATGAAGCGCAAATGGCGACTGCATTTGATCAGATGCGTAAAAATTATTGGGATCGACGTGAATATAGTGCGATTACAGTAGCAGGAAAGGTCGATTTTGGGGTAGAGTCGCTGGCTAAATTAGGTTTTACAGTCGTAGAGGACATTCAATGAGTCAGGAATTTGATATAGCAGTACTTGGCGCAACAGGCGCTGTCGGTGAAGCTATCGTTCAGGTGTTAGAAGATCGTAATTTTCCTGTTCGTAATCTTTACTTGCTAGCAAGCGAAAATGGCGCAGGTAATGCGTTACGTTTTAATGGCAAATCAAAGTTAGTAAAGAACGTTGACGATTTTGACTGGAGCCAAGTACAGATTGCATTTTTCTCTGCGGGTGAAGAAGCGTCTGAATATTGGGCGCCAATTGCGACTGATCATGGCGTCATCGTAATTGATAACACCTCACTTTTCCGTTACGACCATGATGTACCACTTGTGATCCCAGAGGTTAACCCTCATGCGATTGCTGATTACCGTAACCGTAATATCATCGCGAACCCAAACTGTTCGACGATTCAAATGCTGGTGGCACTTCAGCCTATTCATGAAGCTTACGGTCTTGAGCGTATTAACGTTGCGACTTATCAATCAGTATCTGGTTCAGGTAAAAAAGGGATTGATGAGCTAGCTGGCCAAACGGCAAAACTGTTGAACGGCCTTGCAGCAGAAACGAAAGTATACGATAAGCAGATTGCATTTAACTGCCTGCCACATATCGATGAATTCATGGACAACGGCTATACCAAAGAAGAAATGAAAATGGTGTCTGAAACACAGAAAATTTTGGGTGACGGCAATATCCGTGTTAACCCGACCTGTGTGCGTGTACCTGTTTTCTATGGCCATGCAGAAGCACTACATGTTGAAACAAGCCAACCTGTAAACATCGATGAAGCAATCCGCTTATTAGACGATGCAGAAGGCATTGAAGTGTTCCATAATAACGATTATCCAACGCAGGTGAGTGATGCGACGGGTAAAGATCATGTAATGGTGTCGCGTATTCGTGAAGATATCAGTCACCCATGTGGTCTAAACATGTGGGTTGTTGCTGATAATGTCCGTAAGGGTGCTGCGACCAACAGCGTTCAAATCGCCGAGCTACTGATTCGCGATTACATGTAAATAGAAATAGATGTGGGTAGCACGTGATGTGCTGCTCACAACATTTTCATGATCCTTTAGGTAAAAGCGCTTTGACTGTCTTGACATTCGTTGTGTACAAGCAACAATCGTTAAAATCGACTTCAGTTATTTTTTGAAATGCCGATAGAAATTTGGATGAAAGCTTTTGCTTTAATTATTAGAAATAGCTTTCAATTTCATACCCTGCCAGAGAGGATAGCGGGCAGTGCCTAACCTACCTAAATTCGTAACACGCTTCATTTTACCGGTTGCCTTCGTAACAACAGTTTTTCAACTACCGGTGCAAGCGAATACAGTACGTATCATTGGCCCGTCTGATGATGATCAGCCGTTTACTATTTCCGATCGTTATCGTGATACTGGGGGGGCAAATAGCTATTCCTCGTTAGCGAATAATCGCTATGGCCCTACAACAGCCAATGAGACGTTATGGGGTATAGCCTCTCGTTATCGTTCGAACAATTCAGTTTCTATTTACCAAGTAATTGGCGCTATTCATCGTGCGAACCCGCAATCTTTTGAAAATAACAATATCCACGGGTTAGAACCTGGTAGCCAGTTACGCATGCCTACAATGGCGCAAATTCAACGTGAAGACGTTGCAAGTGTTAAACGTCGTTTAGAGGCAGATCAACGCCGCCAAACACGATCAGCTTCGACGACACCTGGAACCTCTAGAGCGGTAAAACCGTCGACGCAATCAACCGCTCAAGTTGTCGCGACACCAATAGCAAAACCTGAAAAAGCAATCGTGGAATCGGTTACGCCACCGAAAGCCCGCTCTACATCGAAAAAAAGCACATCAGAACGGGCAGTGATACCCCCGAAACCTGAACCGACAGAGTTACAGGAACAGCTTGATGCCTCTGATGAACAGATGACTAAGCTGTTAGAAAGTAACCATTTGCTTCGTGTACGTTTATCTGAAATGCAATATGAAGTCTCGGCACTAAAAGACCAAATCACCGACGATGAGGCATTACGTGGTGAGATTATAGGCTTCCTTGAGCAGCAAAAAGAACAGGCTCAAGTACAAACACCAGACACGGAACCATCATGGTTTGATCAATTTATTTCTAATCCTTGGTTGTTAGCTGCGGCAGGGTTGATTCCTGGAGGTTTGATTGCGGGCGCGATAGCATTCTTCATGTTACGTCGTCGTAAGGATGACGAAGATTCAGATATTAAATCATTAGAAAATCAGGAAGGTAAAGAGTTACCGATTGCACCTGCGCCATTAATGGCAGATACCACAGATAATGAATCTGATTTAATGTTAAGTGAAGATCAGGATATTGATGATCTATTTGCTTCCGATGATTCTCTGTTTGGCAACCCTGAAGAAAGTTTGTTTGATAATGATACGAATCCTGCATCCAGTGAAATGCTAGATGATACGACAAGTTTAGATTTATCTTCTGATCTGGATGATGAGTTTGGTTTAGATCTTGATAGCAATAGTGGGCTTTCATCGCGCAGTATTTCAGTGAAAGGCGATGATCAGGCGATTGGTCTTGAAGATATGGAGCGTGCTCTTGATCAAATGGAGCCATCTTCAGAGCTGAGTTCAGATGAAGCACTTGCCGCAATGTGGGAGAAATCACTGCAAGAGCAAGCGGATGATGAGCCAGACTTTGATTTATCTGATGATGCCGACAATGAATTTGATTCTGATTTGATGAGCAGTAATAGTATTGAGGATGGTCTGTTAGATCAGTCTATTCTTGATGATCTATTAGCGGAAGTTGAAGCAGAAAATGAAAACGAAGATACAAAGAATAATACGACTGCGTTTTCAGAAACGCTAGAAGCGAATATAGAAGAAAGTGCAGCATCCAATGCTGAGGAAGTTGTTGATCAAAGTGAATTGGATGCATTATTCGATTCGTTTGATAGTTCAGATACTGATTTATCATCTGAAAATGGTAACAGTGATGACGCTGAACAAGCTGCGGTTGATCAAGCGCTTGCAGATGCTGAAGCCATGTTTAATCCGGCGGTGGTTACTGAAAGTGACTATTTTTCAGCACAAGAAAATGATGTAGCAGAAGAAAGCACAGCTCAACAGACTGATTTTGATTTGAACTCTGAAGCTGATGTCAGTGATGAGCTGATATTTGAAGAAGGAAGTACTGCATTACTTGATGATATTGTTGAAGATGATGAATTTAGCAGTGATATCGAAATTGAAGAAAATAGTACGGCATTACTCGATGAGTTGTTATCAGACGGCAGTACTGACGACGCAGAATTAACGTCAACAATTGAAATTGATGAAAATAGCACCGCCTTACTTGATGAATTAATTGGTGATGCTGAAGTAGATGCAGATGATGATACTGATATCGACGCCAATTCTTTTTATGAAGAAGAATTAGAAGATAATACTGAACTTGACCAGCTGATCATCGATGAAAATAGCACAGACTTACTCGATGAAATCCTAGAACACAAAAATCACGTAGTAGATGCTGATGATAAGGTTGCCGCTGGTCACCTTACTGAGCCTAACTTGCTCGATGATAGTATTCAGGATGAATTCAGTGATCCTGAATTTGAAAATGCATTATCAACACCTTTACAAGAGCAGCAAGGTTTAGGCAAAGAAGAAGTAACCAATAAGCCTGATGCTGATTTTCCAGAATCAGAAGCTGCTACATTTGATGCCATTTTAAATGAAGCATTGCATCCAGATGATGTGGTAAAAACAGCGCCAGAAAAAACAGTTTTGGAGTCGGCTACAGATAAGTCATCCACAGAAGAATCCGCCGACGATATTGATGCATTGCTTAGCGATATTGACCATGTGATCAATGAAATAGATGCTGAAGAGTCTGAAGATAAAGATGTTGAAACCATTGAGCGCAGTGTTACCGATTTACTTGAAGAGCTAGATGCAGCAGAAGCTCTTGTTGCTGAAAATGAAAATGAAAATGAAAATGAAAATGAAAATCAAAGTCAAAGCGAAGAACAGCCGATTGTCGATTTAGATGATTTTCCTATTTTTGATGAAGAAGCAGCATTATCTGAATTAGACGAAAGATCACCTGCTAAAGATTCAGATCCTATTGGTTCTCAGATGGGGGAATCGCTCTCTGTTGAGGAGTTACCTGAATTTGATGAAGATACCGCCTTCAATGATCCTGAAGCTGATGCATTAGAAGAGGATCTTTCATTATTATCAGAAGATGATGAACGCATTGCGCTCGATAACGTTGTTAAAAATTTGCAACAAGCGGTAGAAGCCTCTGAATCTTACGGTAATAACGTTGCTCAACCGCCACGAGCTGAAACATCCTTTGAGCATGAGCATGAGCATGAGCATGAGCATGAGCATGAGCATAAGCCTGCATTTGAAGCGATTGATCCAACTACACTGCCTGAATTCAGTGAAGATGATGCATTGCAAGCATCGCTTGAAGAACAGAATGAGCTTGAACAGTACGAACTAGAACAAGGCCTTAAGGCTAAGTCTCCCGTTGCACAAACAGCTCCACAGAACGCGACTGACTCCCAAGTGAATGCGCGCTTTCAAGAACCCGCTGCTGATATGTTCGATGAAGATTTTGTCGATTCAGCAGGGTTAGACATGGAAGCACTGCTTACTGAACCTGCAGCTGCGTTTACAGAAGCGATGTTTACAGAAACGGTGGGTGAACAAGCGATGCATGAATCAGCTATGGGTGAACAAGTCATCGCTGAACAGCAAGCTGAAGATAAGGAACAGAGCCCACAAAAATCCAACGTTGAACTTGATGATCCGATAGTGCCAGAGCATACCAAAGAGGATGCAAAGGTAAGTGTTAATCAAGAAATTGAAGCAGCAGAACGTGATGGATTATTATTTGATGAGCCGTTAGGTAACACTGAGCAAGATCTAGATTTTAATAGTCTTGATTTCATGAACAGCGACATGATTGAAAAGGATGCTATTGATTTATCTGTACCAGAAGAAGACGCTGCGGTTTGGGCTGGCTCAACACCTGAACCTGAATTGGAAAGTGAAGACTGGTCTATTCAGCCCGAGATGCAAGTTGAAGATGTCACCTCGGTTGATCCTGAATCATTAATTGAAGAAAGCGAAGAGCCTGCTTTAACGTTTGCAGAGCCTGCCAGTGTTTTACTGGATGAAGAAGAACCGCTCGCTTCTCCTTACATCAGCATTGATGAGCTAATGAAAGAAGAAGAACTCACTAACCCTGTTGATTTAGATACAGAGCCGCTAAACCTTGAGGTGGGATTGGATGAGTTCCCTGATGTACTTGCTGGCATAGAATCTTACGATGTTGATAGTCATGGCGAATATTCAAGTAAATTGGATCTCGCAAAAGCCTATTTAGAAATGAATGATGCTGAAGGTGCAATAGGTCTGCTTGAAGAAGTTGCCCAAAAAGGTGACTCAGTAAGCCAGCGAGAAGCGACGAAATTATTAACACAATACAAGCGTTAAGTCTTGAACCCCACGTTACCTCAAGATGCTCGTTTCAGCCATTCTGAAACCTGCATCTTGAGGTAACTTGGGTATATTATCCCCTTAGGCGAGCTATCAAGCGTCTAAGGGGCTTCTTTTCCTACACTCTATTCCTTATAATCCCTTCCTTTGAAATTGGCCATGCGCCGCTCTGAGAACGAATTTAATTATGCGAATAGCTTTAGGTATTGAGTATGACGGTGCAAAGTACTGTGGTTGGCAACGTCAAGTCGATGTAGATAGCGTACAAGAACGCTTAGAAAAGGCGCTATCGCATATCGCAAACAAACCGATTGCCGTATTTTGTGCAGGGCGAACTGACACAGGTGTTCACGGCACGGGGCAAGTTGTTCACTTCGATGTTGATGTTGACCGTCAAATGGTTGCATGGACGATTGGTGTTAATGCGCATTTACCTCGTGATATTTCCGTTCGCTGGGCAACGCAAGTGAGTGATGATTTTCATGCCCGCTTTAGTGCAACAGCACGTCGCTATCGTTATATCATCTATAATAATGCACTACGTCCCGCTATTTTTGGTGTTGGTGTTAGCCATTACCACGGGCATTTAGATGAAAAGAAAATGCACGAAGCTGCACAGTACTTAGTTGGGGAGCATGATTTTACGTCAGTACGTGCGAGCCAGTGCCAATCTCGTAGCCCATGGCGTGCGATGAAGCATGTAAATGTTAGCCGTCAGGGGGATTTCGTCATCATCGATATCAAAGCGAATGCTTTTGTCCATCATATGGTACGTAATATTGCGGGTAGTTTAATTCGCGTTGGTCGTGGTCAAGAAACACCCGAATGGATGAAGTGGGTACTGGAACAAAAAGATCGTCGTGTGGCGGGTGAAACGGCAAAAGCCGCTGGATTATACTTGGTTGCCGTTGATTATCCTGAAGAGTTTGGTTTACCAAGTTCGCCATTAGGGCCTATTTTCCTGCCAGACTAACCGTTTTTAGACGAATATTATTACTGGATTACAGGTTAGTATCGTCCGTATTGTTGATAGAGCAGTGCATGTTTTTTTGAATTAAGTACTGTTTTTTTGGGATCTCGCATAAGGTACAACCAGTTTTTTATCTACAGGCTGGCAACTTTGTGCTTTAATTCCCCTCTTATAATTATTGAATTTGTATCCTCGGCGTAAAATAAGCGGGGGAATTAAATTAAAGGTCATTCATGAGCTGGCTTGAAAAGATTCTAACTAAAAGCAATATTGTCTCTTCTCGTAAAGTGTCAATCCCTGAAGGGGTTTGGACTAAATGTACTTCGTGCGAGCAAGTGCTTTATCACGCCGATCTGGAACGTAACCTAGAAGTTTGTCCAAAGTGCGATCATCATATGCGAATGAAAGCTCGTCGTCGTCTTGAAACGTTTCTTGATACGGAGAGTCAAGTGGAGTTGGCTGCAGAGCTAGAGCCAAAAGACATATTAAAATTCCGTGATTCTAAGAAATATAAAGATCGTATTTCTGCCGCTCAAAAATCAAGTGGTGAAAAAGACGCACTTATCGTTATGAAAGGTACATTGCTAGAGCAACCGATTGTTGCTTGTGCATTTGAGTTCTCTTTCATGGGCGGCTCTATGGGCTCCGTTGTTGGTGCTAAGTTTGTTCGTGCTGTTAATGAAGCTATCGAAAGCAATTGTGGATTAGTGTGTTTTTCTGCCAGTGGCGGTGCACGCATGCAAGAAGCCTTGACGTCACTGATGCAAATGGCGAAAACGAGTGCAGCATTAGAGCGTTTATCTGCAAAAGGTTTGCCGTTTATTTCCGTATTGACTGACCCAACAATGGGCGGCGTATCAGCTAGCCTTGCAATGTTAGGTGATATTAATATCGGTGAGCCAAAAGCATTGATTGGTTTTGCTGGCCAACGTGTTATTGAGCAAACAGTACGTGAAAAACTTCCTGAAGGTTTCCAGCGTAGTGAATTCCTGCTTGAGCATGGTGCAATTGATATGATTGTTAACCGTCGTGAAATGCGCCAGCGTATTGGTGGTCTTGTTGCTAAAATGACCAACCATTCTTCACCTTTAGTTGTGCCTATTGAACAACCTAAACTTGAAGAAAGTGCACCAGAGCAAGCAAAAGAACAAGAATAAGCCATTCGTTTATTCTTGTTGTTCGAAAATTGTTTAGTATTGAATAGAAAGCGCCTGTTGAATGTATTCAACAGGCGCTTTTTTATATCAATAATTTGAGGCTTTTTAATCAGAAAATGTTTCAAAATGCTAGCAGTAACAATTTATTAGTTTGTTTGGATTAATTTAACGACAGTTCAGTGTTAGATTAGACGCTCCAATGGGTATCAATAAGTGAATATATCACCAATGTCTGGATTGACTGCACCACATGCCACAGCCTCTTTGCCTTCATGGCTGACCTATTTAGAAAAACTTCATACCAGCGCGATTGATCTAGGGTTAGATCGTGCGTTTGCTGTCGCTCAAAAAGAGCAATTGATCAAACCAGCAGGGCGGGTTATTACCGTTGCGGGAACTAACGGGAAAGGGTCTACCTGCGCCATTCTTGAAGCGATATTGATTGATGCGGGCTACAAGGTAGGGGTTTACAGTTCACCTCACCTTATTCGTTACAACGAACGTGTTCGTATTAATGGACAAGAACTTGATGACAGTTACCACAGTGCTGCTTTTGCTCATATCGAACAAGCCCGTGGTGACATCAGTTTAAGTTTATTTGAATTTGGAACATTAGCCGCACTGCATTTATTTAAGCAGCAGCGTGTTGATGTAGTGATTCTAGAAGTTGGCTTAGGTGGACGACTAGACGCAACTAATATTGTCGATCACGATGTTTCTGTTATTACCAGCCTAGCTGTTGATCATGTTGATTGGCTTGGTGATGATATTGAAGTTATTGGTTTTGAAAAGGCGGGTATCTTCCGTTCTGAAAAGCCAGCGATTTGTGGGCAACCTAACCCTCCTGCAAGCGTGCCAGCTCACGCCGATGATATTGGGGCTGAGCTTTATCAGGTTGGTTACCAGTTCAGCTATGAGCAGCAAGGGGATACTTGGAGCTGGAATTGTGGGGCATTTGATTTAACAGATTTACCTATACCAGCATTACCACTTCCTAATGCCGCGACAGCACTAATGGCGCTGGGTACTGCAGAGCTTGAGATTAGTGATAAGAATATCGCAGCAGGCTTGGCTAAAGTATCGTTGCCTGGCCGTATGGAACGGGTGAGTGAGTCACCACTCGTGTTGATGGATGTGGCACATAATCCTCATTCAGCTGAGTACTTTTCATCACAATTAACGCAGTTAAAATTACGCGAAAACAAAACGCGTATTCATGCGGTTGTGGCGATGCTGCACGATAAAGATATTGCTGCAACAATAGATGAGATGAAAGGCATTGTTGATATGTGGTATCCCGCATCTTTGGAAGGTCCACGTGCTGCGAAAGCCGATGAGATTATCAGCCACTTATCAATCGATGTAACAGGCTTTGCCTCTCCAGAGTTGGCATTTGACGCAGCCTTAACACAAGCAGCATCAGACGATGTGGTAATCGTCTTTGGCTCGTTTTACACTGTCGGTCAAGTATCGAGTTATCTCTCTCATCGTTAGTCTCTTTGTGATTAATGAACAGAGACATTTTCGCAGAAATTTTTTTGCGATTAGCCCCAGAATAAACAGGAGTATATGTGGCGAGTAAATTTCAAAATCGTCTGATTGGTACCATTGTTTTAGTTGCGATTGGTGTGATTTTTTTACCTGATTTATTTGATGGAAAAAAAGAGCATTACCAAGAGCAATTTGCCAGTATTCCTTTACAGCCTGACATTGCTGATCAGGAGGAATACGCTGTTATTCCTGAACCTGAATTTGAAGATGTTGTATTGCCTCAAGAGCCGGTATCGGCCGTTATTGGTGACGAAGGGTTTAAACTTACGTCTGATTCAAAAATGGCTGCTGTGGTAAAAAGTGCTGAACCTTTAGCGGTGAAACCACAGCCCGTTGAGCGACCAAAGACAAACAATGTAAACAGTGGTTGGGTTGTACAGCTTGGCGTTTTCCGTAATTTTGAGAACGCGCATAGGCTGGTGGCTGATTTACGCAAAGCGGGATTTCAAGCGCATGTATTTCCTAAACAACCAAAATCGGGTGACTTGGCAAGAGTCGTTGTTGGTCCTGATGTCTCGAAAGATAAACTTTCTGACCAAGCTGTTCAATTGGAAAAATTAACCGGATTAAAAGGCCAATTGGTTAGATTTAACCCATTAAATCCTTAGGTAAACGTTTGCGTTCTCATTTTTTCTGTTAGAATACGCATCAACAAGACGATATATATAAATGATGATCTGGATAGATTACGTAATTTTAGGTGTGATTGGCTTCTCTGCACTGGTCAGTTTGATCCGTGGATTTGTTAAAGAAGCTTTATCGTTAGTTATTTGGTTTGCTGCCTTTTTCATTGCAAGCAACTTCTATAATCAGTTGGCGGCTTACTTTACCAATATTCAGGACGACACGTTGCGAAATGGTAGTGCGATTGCTGTCCTGTTCATTTCAACGCTGGTTGTTGGCGCGGTAGTGAACTACGTTATTGGGCAACTCGTACAGAAAACAGGTTTGTCAGGTACAGACCGTGTACTCGGCGTTGTATTTGGTGGTGTGAGAGGGGTACTCATTGTATCTGCCATACTATTTTTCATTGATACCTTTACTGGATTTTCAAGTGCTGATTGGTGGAAAGCGTCAGAACTGATTCCTCAGTTTGGTATGGTGATTGAATGGTTCTTTTCATATATCAAAGATACATCAAGTTTTTTACCCGGCGCACTGTAGCGTCGGCTTCTTATCAATTGTATGTGGCAACAGTGTTACTTATGCTATTGCTGCGCACAATCTGATATTTAATGCGTGACGAGGATTTAGGACATGTGTGGTATTGTCGGAATCGTGGGGTCTACCCCAGTAAACCAGTCTATCTATGATGCACTGACCGTGTTGCAACACCGTGGTCAAGATGCTGCCGGTATTGTTACTCTGGAAAGCAATCGTTTCCGTCTGCGAAAAGCGAATGGACTTGTTCGTGATGTGTTTGAAGCTAGACACATGCAGCGTCTTCAAGGGAATGTGGGTATTGGTCATGTACGTTACCCAACAGCAGGAAGTTCTAGTGCTTCAGAAGCTCAACCATTTTATGTGAATTCACCTTACGGTATTTCTTTGGCACATAATGGTAATTTAACAAATGCTGCTGAAGTTAAAGAATCTTTATTTACCCATGCACGTCGTCATGTTAATACAACATCAGATTCTGAAATTCTGTTGAATGTATTGGCAAATCAACTCGAACTGTCTAACTCTTACCCTTTGAAACCGGAAGATATTTTCACTGCGGTACGTGAAGTTCATCGACATGTAAAAGGTGCATATGCGGTTGTTGCTATGGTGATTAGCCACGGTTTAATTGCATTTCGTGACCCACACGGCATTCGTCCTTTATGTATTGGTAAGCGTGACATTGATGGTTCAACAGAATATATGGTTGCTTCTGAATCTGTTGCACTTGATGCAGTAGGTTTTGATTTCATGCGTGATGTTGCGCCTGGCGAAGCCGTATATGTTACTTTTGATGGTCAATTATATACTGAGCAATGTGCTGATGACCCTGTATTAAATCCATGTATTTTTGAGTTCGTCTATTTTGCTCGTCCAGATTCATTCATGGATAAAGTCTCAGTTTATAGTGCACGAGTGTGCATGGGACAGAAATTGGGTGAGAAAATCAAGCGCGAGTGGGATGATCTGGATATTGACGTTGTTATTCCTATTCCAGAAACATCATGCGACAGTGCATTAGAAATCGCACGTACAATCGACAAACCTTATCGTCAGGGTTTTGTGAAGAACCGTTATGTTGGCCGCACATTTATCATGCCTGGTCAGCAAATGCGCCGTAAATCAGTTCGTCGTAAATTGAATGCGATCCGTTCTGAATTTAAAGGCAAGAATGTACTATTAGTCGATGATTCTATTGTTCGTGGTACAACATCTGAACAGATCATTGAAATGGCACGTGATGCAGGGGCCAACAAAGTGTACTTAGCATCAGCTGCACCAGAAGTACGTTTCCCTAATGTATATGGTATTGATATGCCATCGGCAAATGAGTTAATCGCCCATGGTCGCGAAGTTGACGAAATCAGTAAAATGATTGGTGCTGATGGCCTTATTTTCCAAGATCTGGAAGACTTAGTGGCAGCGGTAGCTGAAGGGAATCCTGATATTAAATTATTCGAAACGTCGGTATTTAATGGTAGTTATGTAACGGGTGATATTGATCAACAGTACCTTGAGTTTTTAGATTCGTTACGTAATGAAGACTCTAAAACTCAACGTGAAATTCAGCAAGATCTTGCTAATCTAGAGCTTCATAACGAAGGCGTTTAATTAGCGCTGAGTGATCAAGCTTGATATATAAAAAAGTTTGAAATAAAAAAGCGAAGCTAAGAGCTTCGCTTTTTTGTCTGTAGAGTTTAGCTTGCCGTTTAAATGGAGGCCTTTAATGGCTAAATTGTGGGCCTAAACCGTATTCCCATAGGATCACAGAGCCAGCTAAAATTGATACCAATAAAACCAAACCACAGGTTACAATTGAACTGGAATAAATGAATCCACGCTCTTCTGGTATGTGCATAAGAATTGGTACACCTGTATATAAAAGGTACACCGAGTAAGCAATACCCAGCAAACCAGCAATCATTAGAAACCAGATGTGCGGATATAAGGCAGCGATACTGATCATAAACAGTGGTGTGGCAGTATAGGCTGCAAGCTCAAGTGCTTGTGTATAGCTTGGTGTAGAACCAAAGGTATGGCTCATCCAATACGATAAATAGGCGAGTGCAAACACCCCCACAACTAATGCGAAATACATAGCAATCGACATGCTAAGTGCACTTGCTTGGGTTAAGTAGATAGGTTGACCAACACCTATTTTCCAACCAATAAACACACTAGAAATAAACGCAAATAGAGGCGGTAAAGTGGCAATAATAAGAATGTGACTGAGACTTTTTGTAACTCCCTCATGTTCCTTGTCAATTGTGCGCCACTCTTGTTTAGGGTGGGCGTAAATTCCAAATAAATGTCCCAAAATCATAACGTTTCCTCGTTAAAAAGTGCCAGCCGAGCACATAACTATCGTTAGATATTCGATGTTGAAAGGCAAAGTAGCGCATTTCACTACTATTAACATTTAGTCGGAGATTGGGAAGTTAGCAAGGAATGGCGTTATTCAAGGAATAAAAAAGCCAATTGGCAATACCAACTGGCTTCATAAAAGCGTCAACCTATTTAGGACTAGACAACATTAACCTATTTTTAGAATTAAACTAAGAGTTATAGTTAGCTTAATGCATAAAAGTCGCTTGCAAATTCAATGAATAGACGAAGCTTTTCTGGTTGGTAATCTCGATGGTTGTAAAGAAGATACACTTCACGAGGGTTCGCTGACCAGTTATTCAGAATGCGTACAAGCTCGCCAGACTCAATGTATTGCTCTAGCATTACATCTGGCATGAGTGTAATACCTAAACCTGCGCAGCATGCCTTACGAACGACATCAAGCTGATTAGCTTCAAAGAGGCCACGTTCATTGATAGCAACGGTATCACCATTATGATCTGAGATACGCCAGCGAAGCAGTGGATTGCCTTTTAGCAAGGTATGATCATGAAGGTCTTGAGCATGTTTAGGTTCTGGATTGTTTTTGAGATAGGTAGGGCTCGCAACCAGAATATCTTTTACTGCGCTAATACGGCGGGCGATAAGCGTAGAATCACGCTGTGGACCAACTCTAAACATAATGTCCCAATCAGTTGGATCTAACTGTTCGGGCTCACTACTCATATGTAATTCAATGCTAATAGCTGGGTGCTTTAGCATAAATGCATTCAACATTGGCTGCAGTAGCACTTTCGTTAAATTAGACGGTGCAGCTATTTTTAACTTACCAGCAGCGCCTTTACATTCTTCACTAATGTGCTCCGTCGTATCAACAAGCTGTTGAAGTAAGGGGGCACAATCATCATAAAACTTTTGTCCAGCTTCTGTTAATGACAGTTTACGAGCGTGACGGTTGAGTAATCGAAGATTCAAACATTCTTCTAGAGCTTGAATACGACGGGTCAGAGTTGCTACCGGCACTTGTGTTTTACGAGAGGCACCTGTGTAGCTGCCATTCTCGACTACCATGCGGAATAAATTCAAATCATCAAGTTTCATATGGGATCATTTTTGAAAACTCATTACAAGGAATTGTATAACAAAATGTTTAAAAATATGATGCTTATCTTAAAGTTTTTAATTTAAATTGCAGATGAGCGTTTTTATGCTCTTAAGTTGATGATTAATTTTTATAAAAATGTCTGTTTTTTTGATGTAGTCTGCAGAAATGAGTACTTTTTACTGTTCTTTATCTTCCCTTCCTGACGAATGGGTATTTTCATCCTATGCTTCTGATAGGAAGATTAATAACCTTACCACCCTAATGTACTTTATTATTGATATAGGCATTTGATTAAGCTGCAGTTAATCTAAACTCATTGAGTTGATTGAATTTCATGCTACTTGATGCTGTTCTGTGGAGGATACTCTCATTGCTTGAGGGGAAAGATGTACTCGTTGTTGAGGATGACCCCGTTTTTCGGCACATGATCTGTGGCTTTCTAAAGAGCCAAGGATGCATGGTGCGTGAAGCAGAGGATGGATTAAAAGGGCTTCAAGCATTACGTGAAGTGATTCCTGATATATTGTTATGCGATCTTGCGATGCCTATTTTATCAGGCATGGAATTTGTCGAAGAAATATCGATGCAGTATCCGATGGTGCCAGTCATTGTTATCTCTGGTACGGGGGATATGGCAGATGTTGCGACGGCATTACGGCATGGTGTCAAAGATTTTTTGATAAAGCCACTCGATAATATCATGGTATTAAAGGCGTCTCTTTTATCTGTGCTTAAGGCGCAAGACTCTTCTGAAGAAGGCAGAGATTTCACGAACCAATGGTTCGGTGCTGGAGAAGATAAAAGCGTTATTGATGAAGAGCTTGAATGGCATATTCAAGAATTGCAAGACAACCCCACTATTGCCAGAGAGTTATTAGTTGGATTGATGCCCGAAACTGAATCAAAATTTGGTGATTGGCAGATTAATTATTGCGTACTTCAATCTATAGACGTGCAACCTGTTTTGCTCGATTACACGTGGTTAATGGATGGGCGGTTAGCGTTTTACTTAGTGGATTCGGCATCTGATAGTGAGCAAGGTACAGCAACCACATTACTTATACGTGCGCTGTTTAATGACTATATTCGTACTCGAATGGCAGATGAAAATAATTTAAATCACCTCATTCAGCTAATTGAAAAGGGGATGAAGCATTCTGACTATTCTTCGCCGATTAAAGGTTTATTCGGAATATTTAGTGCTTGTGATCGTAGCTTGAATGTTATTTCTGCAGGCTTAGGCGCGGTATTACAAACCAGTGAAGAAACAACATCTATCATGGCACAACCATGGCTTGGTCAAGGTGCCATAAATAATGACACTATTCATTTATCATTATCAGACTTTGGTGGCAGATTATCTTTAAGTGAAATAGGTTCGGCAAGTTTCAGTGTCACACTAAAGCGACTGGAAACGTGATAAGTGATATAGAGAAAGGGGGAGAGAAAGCGTCTATCGACATTATATACCCAAGCTACCTCAAATTCTCGCTGAAACGAGCATCTTGAGGTAACTTGGGTATACCAAATGAAGTAGGGCGAGTAGTAAGAATCGGGATTCTAACACTCGCCCTAGTTTAAGCTAAAAACTATGAATTATGCTTCTACAGCTTTACCATTCACATCTTCAACTGCTTTTCCTTCTGCACCATGCATCCAACGAACAAGTTGGTTTGAGCAAAGAAGCAGTAATACACCTGCAATTGTTGCAGCAATTGCGATACCGCTGAATATAGCCATTGGACCTGATTCACCCATTAATGAACCAATAATACCAGCGACATAGTTAGCAACCGCATTGAAGCCAAACCATGTACCCATCATTAATGATGCTAAACGTAGCGGCGCAAGCTTAGTAACCATGGATAGACCAATAGGTGATAGGCATAGCTCTCCAAGTGTATGGAAGAAATATGCACCGACTAACCATAGCATTGATGTTTTCACTGTGATGTCGCCACCTTGCTGCATTACTGCGCCCATCATGAATACAAAGCCGATTGCAAGGAAGAATAAGCCCATTGCGAATTTGACTGGAGAGTTCGGCTCTTTAGGACCCATCTTCACCCAAAGTGCTGCAATGATCGGCGCTAATGTAATAACGAAGAATGGATTTAATGATTGGAACCAAGCTGCTGGCACTTCAAAACTACCAATCATGCGATCAGTATATTGTTGTGAGAAGATGTTCATCAAACCGCCAGCCTGCTCAAAGCCAGCCCAGAAGATAACAACAAACAAGCCCATAATCATGATGACTTTTAGTCGGTCACGTTCTTGTGTGGTTAATGGCTCTTTTTTACCTGATTTATTCATTTCAGCAGCGCGTTTAGCGGCGGGTACTTTACCAATGTTACCAAGAATACGTTCAGCAAAAATAAGTTGAGTGACTAAGCTGATAACCATACCAATACCAGCGGTAAGGAACCCGGCTTTCCAGCCATAATTCATTGATGCAGTACCAGCAATAATACCTGCTAATAAAGAACCAAGGTTGATTCCCATATAGAAAATAGTGAATGCACCGTCACGACGATGATCGCCATCTTGGTAAAGATCGCCAACCATTGTTGAAATATTTGGCTTGAAAAGACCATTACCTACAATTAATAGCGCAAGGCCTAAATAGAATGCCGTTACTGCATTAGGGTCAATCATGCTGTGCGGTAATGCCAGTGTAAATTGACCTAAGGCCATTAATACACCACCAATAATAATTGAACGTCGTTGACCTAAGAAGTTATCAGCAATCCATCCACCAATTAAAGGGGTGATGTAAACAAGGCCGGTGTAGATGCCGTATAGGTTAAGCGCGTCTTGTGTCGACCATCCTAGGCCGCCGTTGATGGTTTTATCTGTAAGGTATAGAACTAAAATTGCGCGCATGGCGTAATATGAAAAGCGTTCCCATAACTCGGTACCAAACAGAAGAAACAAACCTTTTGGATGACCTAATAAGTCACCGCTACTACGATTGTTCATAATTATTCTCTATGTTTTATTATTTATGTGTTTGCTAATGCTGCTAGTTTTATAAAGCACAAACTTTTACTCTGCAAGTTTTCACAATCTTGAAATATAACTCCAACATTGTAACTTGTTGTTTTTTAATGAGTTGCGGTTTATTTACACAAAAATGGAAACTAAGTTCTCTCCAACTTATATGAAACATAATCTTGCTAATAATCATCATGTAGATTATTAATCTTTGTTTTTGTTTTTATGTGGTGTTATATATTGATATTTTTGATAATTCATTATTGTTACATTTGTAACATCTTAAGAGGGATGAAATCAAAAGCATCAAAATGGATACATATTTTGAGTTGTTCTTTATGCGGGAATTATTATAATTTGATGCAGCGTATGTAGATTGCAGAGATTGTTATGAAAGATTGGTTCCTTCTTTACTGTAAGCGAAGTGAGCAAGAGCGTGCGGTTATAAATTTGGACAGGCAAGGTGTCGAATGTTATTACCCTCAAGTTAGCGTGAATAAAATTGTGCGTGGTAAACGAGTTGAAACCAGTGAACCCCTCTTTCCTAGCTATATTTTTGTGTATTTTGACCCTGAACATTTAAGTTACACAACGGTACGTTCTACGCGTGGTGTTGCAGATTTCATCCGGCAAGGTGCCCGGCCGCAAATGGTTCAGCAAGAGCTGGTATATGGTTTGATGATGAATGAAAACTGTGAAGATCACCAAGCTAAGCTCTCTAGTTTACCTATTCCTGGTGAGTGCTTACAGCTAAAACAAGGGCAATTTAAGGGGATAAAAGCGATCTACCAAGAAGCAGATGGTGAAAAACGATCATTTATGTTGATTAATCTATTGGGTAAACCTGTAAAAGTCAGTGTTGAAAACGAAGATATCGTAAAAGATTAATTCTTGAGAGGCCCGTAAGTTTCAAATGAAATTTACGGGCTTTTTTTATATAAGAAAGACAAAAAAGAGCAAGGCTTGTATAGTTGTGGCATTAAAGCTTGTATAAAGCAGTGACACATATTTAATTACCGCTTATAAAAATCAGCATGATGGCATTGGTGCTGATTTGGGTGTCACCAATATCTTTTGAAAATTAATGGAATTGATAATGACAAAGACTTCCCCTGTTCGTAAAGCCGTTATCCCTGTTGCGGGTCTTGGTACACGTATGTTGCCAGCAACGAAGGCCATCCCGAAAGAGATGTTGCCTATTGTTGACCGTCCTTTGATCCAATACGTGGTAAACGAGTGTGTTGCAGCGGGTATTAAAGAAATTATCTTGGTTACCCATTCATCAAAGAACTCGATTGAAAACCATTTTGATACCTCTTTTGAATTGGAAGCGACATTAGAGAAACGTGTTAAGCGTCAACTACTTGAAGAAGTACAAAGTATTTGTCCTAAAGATGTAACGATCATGCACGTCCGTCAGGGTCAAGCCAAAGGTTTAGGCCATGCGGTGCTAAGTGCGCACCCGTTAGTGGGGGATGAACCTTTTGCTGTTGTTCTACCTGATGTTGTTCTTGATGATGTTGCCAGTGATTTACGCACTGAAAATATGGCTGCAATGATTGCAGCGTTCAATGACACAAAAATAAGCCAAGTAATGGTAGAGCCCGTTCCAATGGCTGATGTATCGAGTTACGGTGTTGCTGATGTCAGCGGCGTTGACTTAAAGCCGGGTGAAACTGCAGCAATGACTAAAGTGGTAGAGAAACCAGCGCTTGAAGATGCCCCCTCAAACCTTGCGATAGTGGGGCGTTACGTGCTTCCTGCTGAAATTTGGAGAATGCTAGAACGTACCCCTGTTGGCGCAGGTGATGAAATTCAGTTAACAGATGCTATTGATATGCTGATGGAGTCTCAGCAAGTTAATGCGTTCCATATGTCAGGAAAGAGCCACGATTGCGGTACTAAGCTTGGTTACATGCAGGCTTTTGTTGAATATGGTATTCGCCATAATAGCCTTGGTGATGATTTCAAAGCCTATCTAAAAGACATGGTTAAAACACTTTAAATGGGAAATGGCGAGAGGCCCCAAGGCCACTCGCTTTTTTCTTTCCGCCTCTGAGCTTAGTCCGAATGATACTGTTCACAAGCTAATAATGTATTCTCGATTAACGTGGCGACTGTCATTGGACCCACACCGCCAGGTACGGGGGTAATGTATTTTGCTTTTTCACGGGCAACATCATATTCCACATCACCCGCTAGTTTACCGCTATCTAAACGATTGATACCTACATCGATAATTGTCGCCCCTTCTTTAATCCAATCACCTGGAATAAAGCTAGGTTTACCCACGGCAACAACCAAAATGTCGGCTTGTCTTACATGGTGCTCAAGATCTTGAGTGAAGCGGTGACATGTGGTTGTTGTCGCGCCTGCTAGTAGCATCTCTAATGTCATTGGTCGACCCACAATATTGGATGCGCCAACAATAACAGCATGTTTACCACGTACGGGAATATTGTAACGCTCTAGCAGAGTGATAATGCCTTTGGGCGTACACGAACGGAGTTTAGGAATACGCTGGCTTAAACGACCCACATTATATGGGTGGAAACCATCGACATCTTTTTCTGGGTCGATATGCTCAAGTATTTTTGTGGTATCAATACCTGCAGGCAGTGGTAGCTGTACTAAAATACCATCAATCTCTTTATTGGTATTTAGCTCGTTAATTAATGCTAAAAGTTCTATTTCTTTTGTGTTTGCAGGCAGATCGAATGATTGAGATATGAACCCAACTTCTTCACAAGCTTTACGTTTGCTGCCAACATAAATTTGAGAGGCTGGATCTTGCCCTACAAGTACCACGGCTAAACCAGGTGCTCGTAACCCAACTTCAACGCGTGCTTTAACGCGTGCGGCTACTTCTTGTCGAACCGTTTGGGCTATTAATTTGCCATCAATAATTTGAGCTGCCATGTTTTTCCTTTTGGGGTAGGGCTAAGAATAAGCAAGGTAATTGTCTCAGATAATGTGATTCAGGTCCACCACGCAAACGTTTGCTTTTTGTTTGTTCGAGCGAATGGCTATCATTAATAGCCAAATGATAGCCATGCCATTGGCTTAAATTACTTAGGAGAGAGAAGATAGGGGAGATATTTCAGACTTGAATTAAACCATGTTGTTGGAACTTTGACCGCTTAACGCCTAAAGTGGAAAAATTCAGGAAAAAGCATTGACCTTGTATCGTAGCGACGTATAATTCTGCCCCGTAACGCAATGTTACATCAGTGATTTCGTTTTTAGTTATCACTGAACTTAGTTATTAAAAATAACACAGAGCGCCCTTAGCTCAGCTGGATAGAGCACGTCCCTTCTAAGGATGTGGTCGCAGGTTCGAATCCTGCAGGGCGCACCACCTCTTTCTTGTTCATCTCATTTTTTATCATCTCTTTCTGATCATCGCATGATTGAAGCATAGTTATTATCATCTGATTTCGTCTTTTCCATACATTATGATTAAGCCGAGTTACACAATCTACGTTGTTTAGCTATAAAACTATTAATAAGTTCGTTTTTGAACGATAAATTCGATCCGATAAGATTGAATGTTTTGACTAATCTTTATACTTATCTTGTTTCCCATTCGGTTGTTTTTGCGTCTTTTACGTTGAAAAAGCATGCTTAAAGCAGATTTTTTACTTTTCGCCCTTGAAAATCGAATTTTAGCCCCTATCTTGTCCTGAAGTTGCATTTGATTGCGGTTTGACATTATCAGCCTCGACGGCAAGTGCTCAGATCGCTATAATAGCGCGTTAAATTTCTAGTCCTGTGGCTTTTTGCTCTTTGGAAGATGGTTTATCTTTGGAATTGTTAAGTCAGAAGTACTAGAAATTAGCAGAATTAGAGGTGTTATGGTTTTAGCCGTAACACGAAAGGATGCCACCGTCTTAAATGACTGTTCGGCGACATCACTCAGGAAAACTGAGTAAGATTTGAGGTTTAATAAAATGCAAGTTACCGTTGAAACTACTGAAGGCCTAGAACGCCATCTAACTATTACAGTTCCTGCTGCTAACATTGAAAACGCAGTAACTGCAGAGCTGAAAAAAATTGCTAAAAATCGTCGTTTCGATGGTTTCCGTCCTGGTAAAGCACCGATGAAAATGGTTGCTCGTATGTTTGGCGGTTCTGTTCGTCAAGATATCCTAGGCGAAGTAATGCAGCGTCACTTTATCGAAGCTATCGTTAAAGAAAAAATTAATCCAGCGGGCGCACCTACTTTTACTCCAGTAGACATGGCTGAAGGTAAAGATCTTGTATTTAAAGCTTCTTTCGAAGTATTCCCTGAGATCGCTTTAGCGGGTCTAGATAAAATTGCTGTAGAAAAGCCAGCAGTTGAAGTAAAAGACGAAGACGTGACTAACATGCTTGATACGCTACGTAAGCAGCAAGCAACTTGGTCTGACGTTGATGCTGCAGCAGAAGCTGATAGCCGTGTAACTATCGATTTCATCGGTTCTATCGACGGTGAAGAATTCGAAGGCGGTAAAGCAGAAGGTTTCGCTCTAGCAATGGGCCAAAACCGCATGATTCCTGGTTTTGAAGACGGTATCGTTGGTAAAAAAGCAGGCGAAGAATTTACTCTAGAAGTAACTTTCCCTGAAGAATACCATGCTGAAAACCTAAAAGGTAAAGCAGCATCTTTCGCAATCACTCTACATAAAGTTGAAGCACAGGAATTGCCTGAGCTAACTGAAGAGTTCATTGCTAAGTTTGGTGTTCTAGACGGTTCTATTGAAGGTCTTAAAACTGAAGTTCGTAAGAACATGGAACGTGAACTTAAGCAAGCAGTTAAAGGCCGCATTAAAGAGCAGGTTCTTGATGGTCTTGTTGAGCAGAACGATATCAATGTTCCTACTGCTCTTATCGATCAAGAAATCAACGTTCTACGTCAGCAAGCTGCACAGCGTTTTGGTGGCGATGCTAAGAACACGCCTGAACTACCACGTGAGCTTTTCGAAGAACAAGCTAAGCGTCGTGTAGTTGTTGGTCTTCTAATCGGTGAAGTAATCAAAACTGAAGAGCTAAAAGCAGACGAAGATCGCGTTAAAGCAATCATCGCTGAAATGGCTTCTGCTTACGAAGATCCAACAGAAGTTGTTTCTTACTACGAGCAGAACGAAAAAATGATGAGCAACATGCGTAATGTTGCACTAGAAGAGCAAGCTATTGATGCGCTTCTTGCTAAAGCTCAGGTTACAGAAAAAGAAGTTGGTTTTAACGATTTAATGAACCAACCAGCAGCTTAATTTGCTGAAATTGCTGTAGAGATTTGACTTTGTTTCGAATCATCTGCTAACAATGGTCCGTGTGAGTCATTTCATTCGGGCCATTTATTTTAGGGAAATAACGTTATGAGCTACCAAGAAAGAAACGCAATGTCTCCAATTACGGATGCGCTGGTTCCAATGGTGGTCGAGCAGACTTCTCGTGGTGAGCGTTCTTACGACATTTATTCCCGATTACTAAAAGAGCGTATTATCTTCCTGACCGGTCAGGTTGAAGATCATATGGCTAATTTAGTGGTTGCACAGCTATTGTTTCTTGAATCTGAAAACCCAGATAAAGATATCTTTCTGTATATCAACTCACCAGGTGGTTCTGTTACTGCTGGCATGTCAATTTATGACACTATGCAGTTTATTAAACCAAATGTGAGCACTGTATGTATGGGGCAAGCATGTTCTATGGGAGCATTCTTGCTAGCTGGTGGTGCAAAAGGTAAACGCCATTGTCTACCTAACTCTCGAGTTATGATTCACCAGCCGTTAGGTGGCTTCCAAGGACAAGCATCGGATATTCAAATCCATGCACAAGAAATTCTAACTATCAAACAACGTTTGAATAACCTACTTGCTGAGCATACCGGTCAACCTTTAGAAATTGTTGAAGGCGATACAGACCGTGATAACTTTATGTCAGCAGATCAGGCGGTTGAATACGGTTTGGTTGATTCTGTTTTGGCGCAGCGTGATTAATTCTTTCTGATGGTTTTGTTGTGCAGCTTTACTGCGTAACGGAGCAAAATAGTAAGAATTGTTATACACTCAAAACAAAGCAATGATGGGTGTAAACCCAAAATGAGGTTAGCGAATGACAGATAAGCGAAAAGAGAGTGGTAGTGGAAAACTGCTGTATTGCTCTTTCTGTGGAAAAAGTCAACACGAAGTTCGTAAGCTAATCGCTGGCCCTTCTGTGTATATTTGCGATGAGTGTGTCGATCTTTGTAACGACATCATTCGCGAAGAAATCAAAGAAGTGATGCCTAAGCGTGATGGCAGTGAACTTCCGACTCCGCAAGAAATTCGTACAAACCTGGATGATTATGTTATTGGTCAAAACCATGCGAAAAAGGTTTTGGCTGTAGCGGTATACAACCACTACAAACGTCTTCGTAATGGCGACACTACAAGTGATGGTGTTGAGCTAGGTAAAAGTAATATTCTACTTATCGGTCCTACTGGTAGTGGTAAAACGCTTTTAGCTGAAACGTTAGCACGTATGCTAGACGTTCCATTTACAATGGCTGACGCAACGACGCTGACTGAAGCGGGTTATGTTGGTGAAGATGTTGAAAACATCATTCAGAAGCTGCTACAGAAATGTGATTATGATGTAGCTAAAGCTGAGCGCGGTATTGTTTATATCGATGAGATCGATAAGATTTCTCGTAAGTCTGATAACCCATCAATTACGCGTGACGTATCTGGTGAAGGTGTTCAGCAAGCGCTATTGAAATTGATTGAAGGTACAGTGGCTTCTGTTCCACCACAAGGTGGTCGTAAGCATCCTCAACAAGAGTTCTTACAAGTAGATACTTCTAAGATTCTATTTATCTGTGGTGGTGCATTTGCCGGTCTAGATAAAGTGGTTGAGCAGCGTGTCGCAACGGGTACGGGTATTGGCTTTGGTGCTGATGTTCGTTCAAAGAGCGAAGAGCGTACAATCAGTGACTTGTTTAAGAAAGTAGAGCCAGAAGATTTGGTGAAGTACGGTCTTATTCCTGAGTTTATTGGTCGTTTGCCTGTAACCGCAACGTTGACTGAACTTGATCAAGATGCGTTGGTTCAAATTCTTCGCGAACCGAAAAATGCATTAACTAAGCAGTACGCTGCGCTACTTGAGCTTGAAAATGTTGAGCTTGAGTTCCGTGACGATGCATTAGTTGCGATTGCACGTAAAGCAATGGACCGTAAAACTGGCGCCCGTGGCTTACGTTCAATTGTTGAGGCTGTTTTACTTGATACAATGTATGAACTGCCATCGGCTGTTGGTGTAAGTAAAGTTGTTATTGATGAGTCTGTTATTAATGGCGAGTCAGAACCACTTATGATTTACGAAAACACCGAAAATCAGGCAGCTGGTGCTGAATAAGTGTCTAATAACTGCACATAATGAATAAAAAAAGGAGGCTTTGGCCTCCTTTTTTGTTTTCTGTTACTTCTCCCGTTGAATAATAGTGGGTTACCCCCATATACTCATTAAAGAGACTAAAAGGAAGAGAGAAGCATATGAACCTGGAGCGTTCCGAGCGCCTTGATATTCCGGTTCTGCCACTGCGTGATGTGGTGGTATACCCTCACATGGTGATTCCATTGTTTGTGGGACGGGAAAAATCAATTCGTTGCCTTGAATCAGCAATGGATAACAATAAACAAATTTTACTGGTAGCTCAGAAAGAAGCTGCCACAGATGAACCTGTAATTACAGATTTGTACGATGTAGGTACAGTTGCCACTATTCTGCAGTTATTGAAATTGCCAGATGGGACGGTGAAGGTTCTGGTTGAAGGTCAGCAGCGTGCGACGGTTGAAAATCTCGTCGATAATGAGTTTTTCAGCGCGCAAGCCGAATTTTTGGTTACACCAGAAATGGATGAAAGAGAGCAGGAAGTTCTGGTACGTACTGCTATCAACCAATTCGAAGGCTTCATTAAGCTGAATAAGAAGATCCCACCAGAAGTGCTAACGTCTTTAAATGGTATTGATGAAGCGGCACGCCTTGCTGATACCATTGCTGCGCACATGCCTTTGAAGTTGGCAGATAAACAGAAAGTACTCGAAATTATCGATATCACAGAGCGTTTAGAGTTCTTGATGGCGATGATGGAATCTGAAATCGATTTGCTTCAAGTTGAAAAACGCATTCGTGGACGCGTTAAGAAGCAAATGGAAAAGAGCCAGCGCGAGTATTATCTAAATGAACAAATGAAAGCCATCCAAAAAGAATTGGGTGAGCTTGATGATGCACCAGATGAATTTGAATCTTTAAAAATAAAGATTGAAGCATCTAAGATGCCAGCGGAAGCGAAAGAGAAGACAGAACAAGAGCTTCAAAAGCTTAAAATGATGTCTCCTATGTCTGCGGAAGCGACTGTCGTGCGTGGTTATATCGACTGGATGCTGAGTGTGCCTTGGCACAAGCGTTCTAAAGTGAAGCGCAACTTAGCGAAAGCTGAAGAAGTGCTGAATGCCGACCACTACGGCTTAGAACGCGTTAAAGAACGTATTCTTGAGTATTTAGCGGTTCAAAGCCGTATTAATAAGCTGAAAGGTCCAATTCTTTGTCTTGTTGGTCCTCCTGGTGTAGGTAAAACGTCACTAGGTCAGTCTATTGCTGCCGCAACTGGACGTAAGTACGTACGAATGGCGCTAGGCGGTGTTCGTGATGAAGCTGAAATCCGTGGTCACCGTAGAACGTATATTGGTTCTATGCCGGGTAAGCTGATTCAAAAAATGGCTAAGGTTGAGGTGAAAAACCCACTGTTTTTATTAGATGAAATCGACAAAATGTCATCTGATATGCGTGGCGATCCAGCTTCTGCTTTACTTGAAGTATTAGACCCCGAGCAAAACAACGCTTTTAACGATCATTACTTGGAAGTTGATTACGATCTTTCTGATGTAATGTTTGTCGCAACGTCTAACTCAATGAATATTCCAGGTCCATTACTTGATCGTATGGAAGTTATTCGTCTGTCGGGTTATACCGAAGATGAGAAGTTAAATATTGCGAAAAATCACCTACTCGATAAGCAGATTCAACGTAATGGCTTAAAAGTGGGCGAGATTGAAGTTGAAGATTCAGCGTTAATCGGCATTATTCGTTACTACACACGTGAAGCGGGTGTACGTAGTCTTGAGCGAGAGATTTCAAAACTTTGTCGTAAAGCAGTAAAAGAAATTTTATTGAATAAAGACGTCAAGAAAGTCACGATTAATCAAGCTAACCTTAAAGACTACCTTGGTGTGCAACGTTGTGATTACGGTAAAGCCGATGAAAGCAATCGTATTGGTCAAGTGACAGGTTTAGCGTGGACTGAAGTCGGTGGTGATTTATTAACCATCGAAACGGAGTCAATGCTAGGCAAAGGTAAGTTGACCTACACGGGCTCACTCGGTGATGTGATGCAAGAGTCGATTCAAGCAGCAATGACCGTTGTAAGAGCACGTGCAGAGCGTCTAGGTATTGCTACCGACTTTTATGAGAAGCGTGATATTCACGTTCACGTACCAGAAGGTGCAACACCAAAAGATGGCCCTAGTGCTGGTGTCGCAATGTGTACGGCACTTGTTTCTAGCTTAACTGGTAACCCTGTTCGTGCTGATGTTGCAATGACGGGTGAAATTACCCTACGTGGTGAAGTGTTGCCAATCGGTGGCTTGAAAGAGAAACTGTTAGCGGCCCACCGCGGTGGTATTAAAACTGTCATCATTCCTAAAGAGAATGAACGTGACTTGGAAGAGATTCCAGCTAACGTAATTGCTGATTTGCTTGTGCGCCCAGTACGTTGGATTGATGAAGTGCTAACGATAGCACTGCAGAATAATCCAACAGGTATTGAACTGGTAAATGCCCCAAATAGTGATGTGCAGCAAAGTTAAGTAAAGAAAAGACGCTTTCAAGTGCGAAAAGCCTTGTCAGCGTTTTTTTGTCTGGCTATAAGTTAGGTCTAATTCGCTGTTAGCTCAATAATATCAATGCATACACTCAATCTTGGGTTGTTGTATTGGCATAATAAAGCTTGATAAATATTTTGGTTGTCCGCTGTGAAAGCTCAAACGAAATGGGTTTTCGCAAACAAGGTTGCTTACGGACAATGTTCATAGAGGGGATGAAATCGTGAACAAAACTCAGTTAGTTGATAAAATCGCAGAAAGTGCAGATATCTCAAAAGCGTCTGCAGGCCGTGCTCTAGATGCATTCATTGATGCTGTATCTGGTACATTGAAAGATGGTGATCAGGTTGCTCTAGTGGGTTTTGGTACCTTCTCAGTACGTGAACGTGCAGCACGTACAGGTCGTAACCCTCAAACGGGTGAAGAAATTCAAATTGCAGCAGCGAAAGTACCAGGCTTCAAGCCAGGTAAAGCACTTAAAGATTCTGTAAATTTATAAGCGTCTGCAATATTAGCTCTTGTAATAGAGCTGGGCAATTAGCCTTGTGTTTACGTTGTGTGAAATTACAGCACAAAGATTATTGTCGGTTGTTTATACAATTAGGCAAATCTGATGAGGCGCATCGTGTAGATGCGCTTTTTTTACTTTATACTGGTGTAATTTATATCAGATGATATTGCGGTAGACAATTAGCGAGATTAGTTGATTGTTAGCGCAGGCATTACTCACAGTACCATATCAGCTAGACATGTAGGAGATACGGCAGATTATGATGGAACGATTGCGCGAAGGCGTTAACAGTATTTGGGTTAAGGTTATTCTTGGCTTAATTATTTTTTCTTTTGTTTTTGCCGGGGTCGGTAGTTATCTAGCCGGTGGTAGCCAGCCAGCTGCAGCAAAAATTAATGGCACTGAAATTAGCCAAAACGAATTTGAACAGGCTTACCAAAATGAGCGCAACCGAATGCAGTCACAGCTTGGTGACTACTTCTCGACGCTATTAGGTGATCCTGAGTATGTTAAGCAGTTCCGTCAAAGCGTTCTTGATCGCATGATCAATGACGTATTGATCGAACAACGTGCTACAGAGCTTGGTCTTCGTATCAGTGATGAGCATATCCGTAAAACGATTACCTCAATGCCTGAATTCCAACGTGATGGCCAGTTTGATAATGACTCGTACACCATGTTACTGCGTCGTTCAGGTTTCACACCTGATCAGTTCGCGGAATACATGCGTACAGACATGCTGCGTACGCAATTCTTAACCGCAATTCAGGGGAGTGACTTTGCACTAGATAGTGAATTAACAGCACTTCGCAAGTTAGAAGCTCAGCAACGTGTGGTTCGTAGCCTTACATTAGACCTTGCTGACTTTACTAAAAATGCAACGGTGACTGATGAAGAAGCTAAAGCATTTTATGAGCAAAATCCTCAAATGTTCACTCGTCCTGACCAAGTGAAAGTTGCGTATATCGAGCTTTCTGGCGAAGGTTTAAAAGATACGCTAGATGTGTCTGATGAAGATGTAAAAGCGTATTACGAAGAACATAAAGATAAGTACAGTTCTGTTGAGCAACGTCAAGTTAGCCACATTTTAGTTCAGGGTGACAATGCAGATGCGAAAGCAAAAGCTGAAGCGCTTAAAGCTGAATTAGATGCTGGTGCTGATTTTTCTGAGCTAGCATTATCATCATCTGATGACACATACAGTGGCAAAGATGGCGGTAAGCTAGATTGGTTTGAACGTGGCGTGATGGATCCTGCATTTGAAGATGCAGCATTTGCTCTTGCTAATAACGGTGATATTTCTGGTGTTGTTAAATCGTCTTTCGGTTACCACATCATCAAATTAGACGCAGTTAAAGCTAGCCAAGTTAAACCATTTGCAGATGTTAGCGCAGAAATCATTGTAGAGCTTCGTGAACAGCAAGCTGCTGAACACTTCTACGATATGCAGACAAAGTTGGCGGAAACAGCATTCGAGATGCCTGACTCGCTAGACGACGCTGCTGCTGTCGTGAATGCAACGGTTCACACAACAGATTTCATCTCGCAAACTGATGCACAAGGTGTATTGGCTAACCCTGCGGTTATGCAAGCATTGTTCAGTGCTGAAGTACGTGAAGATGGTTTAAATTCTGATGTTATTGAGATTGCACCAGAGCACGTGGTTGTTGTACGTGTTGATGATTCTCGTGACGAAATGGTATTACCATTTGATGACGTTTCTGCAAAAGCGAAAGCGCAACTTGCAAGCCAGAAAGGCGAGCAGAATGCACAAGCTAAAGCAGACGATCTTATTGCAGCACTTCGTGTAGGAAGTACAGATGCGCTTGAAGCTGAAGGTTTAAGCTTCGGTGAAGAGCAAACTATCAGCCGTTCAGGACCTGATCGTATGGTTTCTCAAGTGGCATTTAGTTTAACTAAGCCTACTAATGATAAATCCGTGTACGGTATGACGCGTGACGCTGCTGGTAACGTTCAAATTATCGCTCTTGATAAGGTGATTGATGTTGATGTTACTAAAGAGGCAATCAGTAGTGATTTTGCTAAACAGGTTGAGCAAATGAACGCGCAGCAAGATGTGGCAGCAACACTTCAAGCGCTTCGCGATACTGCAGAAGTAAGTTATCCATAATTGGATACATCTGCAAATTAACTGAAATTGATATTTTTATTAACGGGTCGCCATTGTGCGACCCGTCGTTTTTATACTGTAAAAACGTTTTTAAACCTTCCCCTTCGTTTCTGTCTTCAGTTATAACCACTGTGGTTTATCACTAAGTACTTAATTGAATATACAAAGGAATAGAAATGAAGACGATGATTAAAATGGCACTATTTTCAATATTTTTACTCTTCGCACCGTTAAGTCAGGCTGCTAATGAGTACGAAGGAATTGAAATAAAAGTTAATATTAATAATGCAAACGCAGAAGAATTAGATAAGTTGTTGATTGGTATTGGTCCAGAAAAAGCTGAAAGTATCATTATCTACCGTAAAGAAAATGGAAATTTTCAGACCGCAGATGATTTGATCAACGTGAAAGGTATTGGTTCTTCAACCGTTAATAAAAACAGAGAAAGAATTGAATTATAAATGACTGGTAGATAACACCGAGAAGGAGATAAACGTAGTACTCCTTCATGAATGGATGCACAGCTTCGACAGGAGAGGTTGTTATTTTGTAAGTTGACTCTGTTAATCGATGAACGCTAATTCTATGTCTTCTGATAAGTAAATGCAGCCCGAGCGGTAGATAAAAACATGTTGTAGCCATAGCACTGGTATTCGCTCATTAATGCCTGTGCACTTTCTAATGAAAATTTATATTTACCTCGCTTACCCACTCGAACAATTCCCTCTGGTAGTTTTATATTCACACGATATAGAGCTGTCATTACGTTACCTTTTTGAATTTAAAGAAAGTACAGATAAACCTTCCTTGGTTATATGAATTTAAAAAAAACAATGACTTAATTATTCTTTTGAGCAGTCACTACTTCTTTGCATTAAATAGTGCTTGGCCCGTTTTATCTTTATTTGACCAAAAATTAATGTTGAATTGGGCATCATTAGATAATTCGACACGATGCCAGTATTCAGGAGGGCTGGTCGCAAACTGCCCTGCGTGAATAACAACGATGGCTTCTGGCTCTGTCGCATTTTCATCAGCAAAACCATAATATGTGACAGTGCCTTCCATTACGCAAAGCTGGCCGAAAACACCTTCAGCGGTATTGTGATGAGAGAGCAAAGCGGCTGGTACATTATCTTTGGTAAAGAAAGGAGTCGAACGTTGTATTTTCCAATTGTTAGGGATGCGTAAGTGGCTCATAATTAACCTCACTGATAACAAATGCATGCTGACCATAGGAAGTGATTCACCGATCACTTAAGATGCATTTATAATACACCTATCGAGGGGCGATTCAAGAGCGATTCTCATTTGCATTGAGTGAAAGTAGTATTGATTAGGTTAATTGTGTTTTTCTTCAGTACCTTGTTGGGATGAAAAAAAACGGAGAAAGCCTGACAGTGAACCGATTAACGCGCCAATTAAGTGTGCTTCGGTTGCCACACGAGCCCCAATGAGGGCTTCTGAACTGGCTGAACTGCCGTAGATTTGCTCCCAAGTGATCTTGATGATTAACCCAACAAATAACAGCCAGCCACCTTTAGTTTTTGTGCGTATATCATTAATGGCCCCCCAAGCGAATATGCCATGCAATACGCCAGATAATCCAGCGTACCATTGCATGTTAGTGGCGAATATTCCGCCGCCTATTCCGATAGAAAGCACAATGATTAAAGCGGTGTAACGCTTGGCATTAAAATGGGCACGAAAAATAAAACTAATAATTAGGAGTGCTAATGCATTCATTAACAAATGTGCCCAATTGGTATGCGTTAGATTTCCTGTTAATATCCGCCATATTTCACCCTGAAGAATCGCATTACGATCCCAAGCAAGCCAAGGCTGAAGTGTGGGTATTTGCGCAACAAGGCAGATAGTAATGACGAGAAATAAATACGTACGAATAGACAAGGCAACCTCATGAGTCGATATTGTGGACAGTGTAAAAAGGCTAAAAAAGCCTGTATTTGTCACTGGGTTCAGGTCATTGATGCTAAAACTGAATTATGGATATTACAACATCCATCTGAGATTAATCGAGCGATTGGCACAGCGCGAATACTTACTTTGTCATTGCCGAACGCACATCTATGGGTGGGTGAAGATTTCTCTGAACACGATGAAATAAATGCCTTGCTCAGCAATAAAAATAGAGATGTGTGGATAGTCTACCCTGGGGATGGCTCAATCCCTATTTCTCAACTCGTTACGTCTTCGTTATCAATGCACTCTGATACAGTGAAAGAGGGGGTGTCGAATAAGATCCGAACATTAATTCTATTAGATGGGACGTGGAAAAAAGCGTTTAAGATGTGGCAGCTATCAAGTAATTTACAGCTATTGCCAACCGTTAATCTTGATAATGCTGACAATGGTAATTATCGCATCCGTAAATCACCTAAAGAACAGGGGGTTTCAACGGTAGAAGCGGGTTATTTAGCGTTAATTGCACTTGAAGAACACCCTGAAAAATTTCAACCATTATTAGATACCTTCAATAAGATGATTGATTTTCAGATTCAGCAGATGCCTGAAGGTGTTTATCAGAAAAATTATGGCGCTTCTAGCAACTAGCGCTCTGTATGCGAGTTAACCTCAAAATGCAGTTTTTTTGCTGAAACGAGCATCTTGAGGTTATCTGGGGATAGGGTTCAACTTACCTTTAACGTTTATAAACCATGCCCTTCATTGCCAATCGCGATTGCAGCTGTTGGTTGGAAAAGGGTGCTATACAATCGTTGAGCAAATCCATCGGTCATTCCTGAAATGTAGTCAGCAATTATACGGTGTGAATTTTCATTTTGCTTAACGGCGTGTAGCCAACGATCTCGGGTATTTTCTGGCAGTAAGCGTTCTGGATCTGATGCAAAGGCATCAAACAATTCCATCACTAACTGCTGGCCTTTGTATTCAGATAATTGAATATCAGGCTTTTGCACCACATAAACGCTGACGAATTGCTTTAATACATCGAGTGCGCGTTCCATTGGTTCAGTTAAAAAAGCGTTCCATTTCAGTAATGGTTCTTCAAAGCAATCAATGCCATCCTGAATCGTTGGGCCAATGTGAATGGATGTAAGTAGAGCATTTACCATTGCACCAATCGCATCTTTGCGTTGGTAATGAGTGCCGAACAAGTTTTCACTCAATTGCGTAATGCGCTCTTCTAACCAAGTGTCACCACATTCTGCCAACTTACTGGCTACAGCATTTTGCCATTGCTCTCGGTTTACAATTCCCATTACAATGGCATCTTCTAAATCATGCACACCATAAGCGATATCGTCGGCCAGCTCCATGATCGAGCAATCAAGCGACTTGAAGCGGGTTTTCTGGTGTTCGAGTGGTGATGATCGTTCAGCGCGCATCTGCTTAAACAATGCTTTGTCGTGATCAGACAAGGCTTCAAGCACCCATTGGAATGCCTTATTATCATCACTGTAAATCCCTTTAGCAGGGTGCCAGTCTTTAGCTTTAAGGTGACGGAAATTACTGACGTCGTTAGGGCGATCTGTGGCTTGAGTCTCTTGAATATAAGCCGGATATTTAAGTAAACCCAGTAGGCTGCGTCTAGCGAGGTTCATTCCGTGGTGTTCGGTGTAGGGCTCTAGCAAGGTAACAATACGAAATGTTTGAGCATTACCTTCAAAGCCGCCGTGATCGCGCATCATGTAATTTAAAGCGACTTCACCACCATGACCAAAGGGAGGATGGCCAATGTCATGAGCAAGGCAGATACTCTCCATTAAGCTATTTGACGGCAATAAATCACGAAAATCTGGTTGTTTGATTTTTAATTGAGCAACAATACCCGTACCGATCTGCGAAGCTTCTAAGGAGTGCGTGAGACGAGTGCGATAGAAATCATGATTGCCCGCACCGTGTACTTGCGTTTTTGCTTGTAAGCGTCGAAAAGCGGCTGAATGCAGAATACGGGCGCGATCTCGTTGATACACAGAGCGATGATCGTTACGGCGCATTTTTTGTTCGTTACTCTTTCGTTGTTCCCAGTCGGGTGATAAAACAAAAGTAGTCATTAACTGATGTCATCCAGTGTTAAATTAAAGCTCTCTACAAACGTGTTAAGGAAATATTCCATTTCAGGTGTAGAACGTGTTTGTAAGGTTTTTTCTAAGCGCTTTTTCGCTTGGGTAAATTCGTGATTACCAGCATTGAGCTCTTCAAGGCACTTCAGATAGGCGCATAATGAATCCGCTTGTTTCACTATCACATAGTCATCTTTATTGATGCAATGGCTATCAAGCAGTGGCGCATAATCTTCCTGAAATTCTTCTGGTAACATAGATAACAATTTTTGCTCTGCTGCCAATTCGATTTTTTTGTATTCCTCTGCAATCGCAGGGTTGTAATACTTGATTGGGGTTGGCATATCTCCAGTCAATACCTCGCTGGTATCGTGAAACATACCTAAAAGAGCAATACGTTCTGGATTGGTATTACCATCAAATTTTTTATTTTTTATTAGTGCGAGAGCGTGAGCAACAAAAGCAACTTGAAGGCTATGTTCTGAAATGTTTTCAGTTGATACACAACGCATTAGAGGCCAACGCTGAATTAGGTTCATGCGTGCTAGGTGCGCGAAGAAATGACTTTTTTCCATATCGGATGATCCTATTTCAGAAAAGAAAGACCAGTGGCTTGGGTATAATATTAAAGGTAACAGAAAAAGGCTAAAAGCAGGTAAACAAAAGCCCCAGTAATAACTGAGGCTTATAATCTAAAATGATGTTGATGTTGATGTTGATGTTGATGCTGAGGAACGTTAAACGACTGTGTCGATATTAACGGTCAACTCTTTTGGCGATGCCTGTTATTGACGATACCTGCTATTGACGATAATTATGCAAGAAGCGCTCTAGTCGACCAATTGCCATTTCTAAATCATCGACACGGGGTAAGGTCACAATCCGGAAATGATCCGGTTTTACCCAATTAAAGCCTGTTCCATGCACGATAAGCACTTTTTCTTGTTGTAAGAAGTCCAGTGCCATACGTTGATCATCAACGATATTGAATTTTTTCTGATCTAACTTCGGAAATAGATATAGCGCCCCTTTGGGCTTCACACAAGAAACGCCAGGGATTTGAGTGATCAAGTCGTAGGCCTTGTCACGCTGCTCTAATAAGCGCCCACCCGGTAAGATAAGCTCATTAATACTCTGATAGCCGCCAAGCGCAGTTTGAATAGCATGTTGCATGGGTACGTTGGCACACAGACGCATAGACGACAGCATCTCTAACCCTTCAATATACCCCTTAGCTTCATGCTTAGGACCAGATAGCACCATCCAACCTGCGCGGAAACCACACACTCGATATGATTTCGAAAGGCCATTAAATGTGATACAGAAAACGTCTGGCGCAAGTGGTGCGATAGAAGTGTGTTGAGCACCTTCATATAAAATCTTGTCATAGATTTCATCTGCAAAAATGATCAGCTTATGCTTACGTGCAATCTCAACGACTTCGAGTAAGAAATCACGGCTATAAACAGCACCCGTTGGGTTATTCGGGTTGATTAATACGATTCCGCGAGTATTGGGGGTGATTTTCTTTTTAATATCGTCAAGATCTGGATACCAATCTGATTCTTCATCACAAATATAATGTACTGGGTTACCGCCAGACAAAGAAACTGCCGCAGTCCATAATGGATAATCAGGAGAGGGAACTAAGATTTCATCATTGTTGTCTAGTAAAGCTTGCATCGCCATGACGATCAACTCAGATACACCATTACCGATATAAACATCTTCAACATCAAGATCGAGTAAACCGCGTTTTTGGTAATGTTGCACAATGGCTTTACGAGCAGGATAAATGCCTTTTGAATCACAATACCCTTGAGATGTCGGTAGGTTACGGATCACATCGACCAGAATCTCGTCTGGGGCATCGAAACCAAATGGGGCGGGATTACCAATATTAAGCTTTAAAATTTTATGACCTTCTTCTTCCATGCGCTTGGCATGCTTCAGAACGGGACCACGTATGTCATAGCAGACATTATTAAGCTTGGAGGACATCCCGATGTTATGCATTATTGTTTTCCTGCGAATTATTTTCTTATACAGCCAAATTACACTATAAAACAGTATGAAAGGAATACCCAGCAGGTAAAAATCAGGTTAAACAATATTTTGTGCAATAAAACTCTTTTGATGGGAGTGTGATCTACTGCTTTATGCTTTGTCGTTTAGATAGAAACACCGTTTAAAGCAATAAAGTAAAAACTCCAACCTGTGTGTTTTGATCAATAACCATATTTTTTGCTGAAAAATCATTATTTTTAATCAATATACTGTTGGATTTATCAATTACTGCAGAGCTTAATCCCATTTCGTTGGTTGAAATTTCGTCCGTTCTCTATTTCTCATTGTATAGAAGCAAGATATAGCTGAAAAACGGGCTGCCTGAGAAGGTGTACATTTCACTGAGGGATAACGCTTAATAAGCGTTCGATATTTATATTGAGTGGTCACACTAATAGTCAGCGTGTGATTAGTGGGGTAGAATACCTGTTCATTATGAGGTTTTATACCCAAGTAGCTTGGGTATTGATTTAACAATCATAAGGGTAGGATTGTGTGCTCAATGATAGGCACATTTTACAATCAGCCAGGGATGACCGTTATGGTGCAATAGAGCTGAGTGAGGTTACCTTGACCGCATTACAAACTGCAGTTGATCTTTTAATTCAGAAAATTCAACAATCTTCAGATACAACCCAACGATTAATGGTATCGCTGGATTTACCAGCCAATACTGATCTAATTGATTGGATGGATTCCCAACCTCTATTTCCCAAATTTTATTGGCAATCTCGAGATAGCCGTGAAGAGGTTGTAGCATTAGGACAAGTCAAAACATTCACCGACCCTATGGTGGCTGAGAAAGTGCTTGCTGATGATCAGCGTATTTGGGGTGGGCGTTCATTCGATGGACGGACTAACCGCAACCGTCGTTGCCTTTCTTCTTTTTTCTTTTTACCTCAACTTGAAGTTATCCGTATGGATGGTAATTGGCAGCTTGCTGTTAATCTGTCTACTGATAAAGAAAAGATGGTTGAAGCATTAAATAAAATTTCATCAACGGCAACCGAAGTCACTGAGATCAATAGTCATATTATTGGCCGAACACATGCTCCAGATTATTCGGGCTGGTCATCAATGATCGCTCAGGCGTTAGATTCTATTTCGAATAAAGTGTTTGAGAAAGTAGTACTTGCACGCCGTACAACACTGACGTTAGATACACCAGTTGCCCCTGCGCAATTATTAAAGGCAAGCCGTAAAAGTAACAATCATAGCTTTCACTTTATGATGGCGCTTGATGCTAAACATTGTTTTGTCGGTTCAACGCCCGAGCGATTATTTCATCGCCATGATCGTGACTTAAAAACGGAAGCCTTAGCGGGAACCATTGGACGAGGTTTCGATGCCTCAGAAGATAACCGTTTAGCAAATTGGCTAATGGCTGATAATAAAAATGGCTACGAAAACCGTTTAGTGGTTGATGATATTGTGAATCGCTTAACGCCATGTTGTGAGTCAATGAACGTGGCGCAAACACCAGAACTGATTCGTCTACGTAAAGTTCAACATTTAAAGCGTGGCATTGATGCTCAGCTTCATGAGCAAGTCTACAGCGCTGATTTACTTGATAACCTTCAACCTACTGCTGCCATTGCAGGTTTACCACGAGATAAAGCGTTAGCGTTTATCAGTGAGCATGAGCCGTTTGCGCGAGGTTGGTATAGCGGTGCTGTCGGTTTCCTAAGCCGCCAACGTAGTGAGTTCTGTGTTGCCATTCGTAGTGCGTTAATAATGGGTGATGACATTCACTTGTTTGCTGGGGCTGGTATTGTGCCGGGTTCGACAGCAGACAGCGAGTGGAAAGAATTGGATCGAAAAACTGCAACTTTGTGCAGTTTATTAGAATCTGATAGCCCTGAGTTGGAGCGAAAAACAGCATGACCGCTGAGGGTATAAAAACACAACCTATAAAAGCAAAGCTTAAAGCAACAGGAACTATGACTTCTCAGGTGAATTATCGTGCAGCATTAAATACGCTTTGGGCGAGTTTAATGCTGGAAGAGTTAGTGCGCATGGGAGTGAAACAGATTTGTATCGCCCCTGGATCTCGTTCAACGCCGTTGACGTTAGCTGCCGTTGCCAATAATAAGCTTACTATTCACACGCATTTTGATGAGCGTGGCTTAGGTTTTCTTGCGCTTGGTATTGCGAAAGCATCGCAAGAGCCTGTTGCTGTCGTGGTCACATCTGGTACTGCTGTTGCCAATTTATTGCCTGCCGTGGCTGAAGCCGGTCTTACTGGCGAAAAGTTGGTATTGTTAACCTCTGATAGACCTGTTGATTTGATTCAATGCGGTGCTAATCAGGCCATTGTTCAACACGGTATTTTTTCACAGCATGTGACCGCTTTTCATGATATTCCCGCTCCGACGCTAGATATTTCCCCCGCTTGGCTATTGTCGACCATTGATGAAGCCATGCAACTGCAACAGCGGCAAGGTCGCGCAGTGCACTTCAATTGTCATTACCCTGAACCGCTATACGGTGATGATGTCGATTTTTCTGATTACCTTGCCCCGGTTACTGAGTGGAAAGGTGATGAATTACCCTATGTATTGCACCAGCAAGCTTTAGCTCCCCATATCGCGATAGATAAACGGCAATGGCAATCATTAACCCAGCGTAAAGGTGTTGTGATTGTAGGGCGTTTAGCGCCAGAAGAGCTGGATCAAGTTACCTTGTTGGCTGAAAAACTAGGGTGGCCATTATTACTGGATCCACAGGCTGGTGGCAGTAGTGCATGGGCAGGCTTTGATGTTTGGCTGCAAAATGCCAATTGTCAGGCGTTTCTTCAACAAGCTGATACGATTATTCAGTTTGGTGCCCGTATTGTTTCTAAGCGTTTATTACAGTTTATTGCAACGAGTACCATCGATAACTATTGGTTGATTGATCCCCGTGCGGGGCGTTTAGATTCAACACATCGTCGTAGTTCGCGTATTCAAGCGCCTATTGCTGAGTGGGCAACATACGCCTTACACCTTACTGAAAGCAGTTTACAGGCGGGCTGGGCTAAGTCTTTGCAAGTTGCATCTGAACGTTATTTCGAGATGCTGGGTGAATATTCAGATCAACTTACCGAGTTATCTTTAGCGGCAAATTTAGGGGCATGGTTACCCGATAAAACCGAATTGTTTTTGGGTAATAGCTTAATTATCCGTTTGTTGGATATGGTGGGTAAATTACCCTCAACGGCGACATTTACCAATCGTGGGGCGTCAGGCATTGATGGTTTGATAGCGACCATCGCTGGCGTTAATAAAGCCAGACAAGCGCCAATGGTAGGGTTGTTGGGTGATACATCACTGTTATACGATCTTAATTCATTAGCGTTACTGCGTGATGTATCTCAACCCGTTGTGATCATCGTAACGAATAATGATGGTGGTGGTATTTTCGATTTATTGCCAGTACCAGATCTTCAACGTGATGAGCTCTATCGTATGCCGCATGGGCTTGAGTTTAGTCACGCAGCGGCAATGTTTGGTTTAGCTTATCACTGCCCAGAATCATTGCCTCAAGCCGAAGAACAATGCCTGTACGCATTAACCCAGCCCAAAACCACAATCATTGAAATTAAAACCCCAGCAGGTGAGGCGGGTGAAATGATAAAAGCATTATTTGGGATGGTCAAAAATGCGGCTTTACTCTGAAACCTTTGGCTCGCTAAACAATGAATCACAACCCACGTTAGTGTTTCTACACGGCTTATTAGGGTCGGGTCAAGATTGGCGTCATGTGGTGAATACATTATCGTCAGAGCACCCTTGTATTACGATCGATTTACCTGGGCACGCTAAAAGCCAGATGGTGCAAGCCATCGACTTTGCTCACGCTAATCAGCTTATTCTTCAAACCTTGCAACATCGTAATATTGAACAATATGTATTGATTGGCTACTCAATGGGTGCACGATTAGCGATGTATCATGCGGCATCCATACATTCTAATGCCGTCCCGCATTCAGGCGCGAAGTCAGCGTGCAAAAAAACACCACAATTAATGGGTGTTGTTATAGAAGGTGGGCATTTTGGGTTGCCACAAGCAGAATGTGCGACAAGGTTTGCAAATGATCAAAAATGGGCGCAGCGTTTTACATATGAGCCTCTTAGCCAGGTTTTACCTGACTGGTATCAACAAGCGGTATTTTCGTCACTGAATCATGACCAAAGACAAAGCTTAGTACTGAAACGCAGTGGTAATCTTGGTTCTGGTGTTGCACGTATGCTGCTGGCTACATCATTAGCGAAGCAACCACAATTATTACAAACAATGGAAGCATTAGCTTTGCCGACCATTTATGTGTGTGGCGAGCGAGACAAAAAATTTAAACGTCTGGTCGAAGACACCCAGTTACAGTATCAGGTGATCGCATCGGCGGGGCATAATGTGCATGTTGAGCAACCTTATGTATTCAGCATGGCAATCAATAATTTTGTAAAAAAGATTGGAATTAATCATGGCTAAAACTGTAGTTCTGACAGAAGAAGATATTCGTAGCGCGAAATTATATCAATACCAACTGCCTATGGATTCAGGTGTTATTCTTCGCACTCAACGCCTAGCAACACGTGAAGGTTGGATCGTTGAATTGCGTGATGGCGATAAAGTCGGTTTCGGTGAGATTGCACCTTTACCTGAGTTTAGTCATGAAACTGTCGAGCAAGCCGGCCAGCAAGCAAAACAGTTACTTGAAAGTTGGATTCAAGCTGAAACCGTTGACTTATCACAAGCGCTGCCATCGGTTGCGTTTGGTTTGAGCATGGCAATGTTAGAACTGGCTTCAGAGTTACCAAAGAAAGGTAATTATTTAGTCGCGCCATTATGTTCTGGCGATCCTGATGATTTGATCGTTCGCTTGAATGAAATGCCAGGTGAGAAAGTCGCAAAGATTAAAGTAGGTATGTATGAAGCGGTGCGTGATGGCATCGTGGCAAATATGTTTATTGAAGCGATTCCTGAAGTACGTTTGCGCTTAGATGCGAACCGTAAGTGGACGCCGATTAAAGCACAGCAGTTTGCGAAGTATGTGAAGCCTGAGCACCGTGCTGGTATCGCGTTCCTAGAAGAACCTTGTAAGACACCAGAAGACAGCTTGGCGTTTTCTAAAGAAACGGGTATTAACATCGCGTGGGATGAAACCGTGCGTGACGAAGGCTTTGAAGTAAAAGCTGAACCTGGCGTGGTTGCTATTATCATCAAACCAACGTTAGTGGGCTCTGTGCAGCGTTGTATGGACTTAGTTAAGCAAGCACATGCGATAGGGCTTACGGCTGTTATCAGTTCTAGTATGGAGTCTAGCCTTGGCTTAAACCAGCTAGCTCGCTTTGCAGAATGGCAAACACCGGGTGTTATTCCTGGTTTAGATACAATGCAACTATTTAAGGCGCAACTTGAAACGTCGTGGCCTGATTGTGATTTACCGAAAACAGCATTGTCTGATTTAGAGGTGGTATGGCAGAAGTAACTCAATACTTCGCCACATGGCCTTGGCAACATTGGGCAGAGGAGCGACCGTCAGCGGTCGCTCTTTCTTTTGGTGCACAATGTGTCGACGGTGAATGTATTGGCGAGCAACGATTCAGCTGGGCGGAAATGAGTCATCGCGTTGATGAGTATGCACAGGGCTTAATTGAACAAGGCGTCAAACGTGATCAAATGATTGCGATCGTTGCACCTAATTCGATTCAGGTTATATGGCTTATTTTAGCTACGCTACGCATTGGTGCCCGTTATGTTGGGTTAAATCCGAAAAATACAGAAATAGAGCTAAATGAACAACTAGCTCGATTAAATAATGATTACATTTGGTATCCAGCACGTACTGTTCATCAATTCACAACAGGTAAACGCCTGCATTTATTGCAGCCAGAACAACCTCGTATTGTACCTGTTACTTGGCAGCAAACACGACCAGCAACCCTAACCCTGACATCTGGCTCAACGGGTATACCCAAAGCCGCCGTTCATACTGCCGAAAATCATCTTGCCAGTGCTGAAGGGTTACTTGAAATGATGGATTTTGGCAGCGATGACAGTTGGTTGTTATCTTTACCTTTGTTTCATATTTCAGGGCTCGCTATTTTTTGGCGCTGGTTATACCGAGGTGCCAAGCTGGTGGTTACGGAGCCTGCCTGTTTTGAGCATTCACTGACTATGGTGACGCATGCTTCTCTCGTGCCGACGCAGCTTCAGCGTTTATTAGCCTCTAAGCAGGGGGAGGGCAATGACACTTTACGATTGAAACAAGTGTTATTGGGTGGTGCAGCTATTCCTGTTAGCTTAACAGATGCCGCTGAACGTATTGGCATTAGCTGCTGGTGTGGTTACGGTATGACAGAGATGGGGTCGACCGTAACTGCAAAAAAAGCAGATGCGAGCGGGGGCGTAGGCACTGTTTTAGGCAACCGTAACTTTATGATTAAAGACAGTGAAGTGTATGTTCAAGGCGCGACCTTATGCCTGGGGTATTATCGTAATAAAATGATATTTCCAGCTTGTGACGGAGAATGGTTTGCCACCCGTGATTTAGGTGAATGGCGAGGCAATGAACTGCACATATTGGGACGTGCTGATAACATGTTTATTTCTGGTGGCGAGAATATTCAACCAGAAGATGTCGAGAAAGTATTAATGACCCATACGAGTGTCAGGCAAGCCTTTGTATTTCCTATGGATGATGCAGAATTCGGGCAACGACCAATCGCCATCGTAGATACCGACTCGGTATTATCTAATGATGTTATTGCATCACTAGAAAGCCACATGACAGATAACATCGTGAGCTTTAAGCGACCGATTCGTTACCTAGCATTGCCAAAGGAACTAGCAACATCGGGTATTAAAGTGTCGCGTAAGCAGTTAAGTGAGTGGTTAGCGCAGCAGCTATAAATGATGTGATATAAAAAACAGGGCGATGATCAGTGTTATTGATCATCGCCCTTTTTTGTATTATTTCGCCACCTATGGATTATTGCCACGTAAGGCAACGATTCGTTCACGCAGTTCAGAGCTATGAATATTGTCTGATGGTGAAATTGGTTCTCCTGCGACTACAGTAACCTTTGACCAAAAACGTTTTGGTATCTTCAACAGGGCACAGCCTCGCTCACGGCTGAAAAGGCTGCCCCATAACCCCTGTAAAGCAACGGGAATGACGGGAACAGAAGAGCGCTTAATAATGATATCAATACCACGTAAGAATGGGCCTATTTCACCGTCGTAGGTGAGTTGCCCTTCAGGGAAGATACAAACAATGTCGCCATTTTCTAAATATTGGGTGACTTGCGAAAAGGCTCTATGCACTGAACGACGATCATTAGGATCAACAGGAATTACCTTGCAGGCTTTACAGAATGTCGAGATAAATGGCAGGCTAGAAATGTCTTTATCCATTAGGAAACGGATAGGACGAGGGTAAGCTCCCGCCAATAATAATGCATCCATGTAACTGACATGGTTACAGACAATCAGTGCACCGCCTTGTAGGGGAATATTCTCTAAATCCTTGTGTTTTACTCGATACATGGTATGTGTAACGACCCACACCAAAAAGCGCCAGAAGAAATCGGGTACTTGCACGTATAGGTAAACAACAACAACAAAGTTAGCTATTGATAGAAATAGAAAGAACTGAGGAATACTAAATTCTAATACCGACAAAAAGACAATCGATAGAATGGCACTCGCTACCATGAATAGCGCATTCCAAATGTTATTTGCCGCAATGATTTGTGCGCGCTCATCTTCTTTTGCACGGCTTTGCATCATGGCGTAAAGAGGCACAATGAATATCCCGCCAGAGACGCCTAATAGTATTAATGCGATGAAAATATGGAAAAGCTCAGGCTGAGCAATAAACTCAATAAAACTGTTTGATATTGGTACTACATCTGGCGAAGCAAAGAAAAGAATTGCACTGAATAAAGTAATACCAAAACTACCCAGAGGAACAATACCTGGCTCAATTCGGTGGCCAGACAGGCGGTCACATAATAGTGAGCCTGTAGCAATGCCAATTGAAAATAATGCGAGTAAGAAAGAGACAGAAGCCGCGCCACCACCAAGGTGAATTTTAGCAAAATTAGGGAATTGCGTTAGGTAACATGCCCCTAAAAACCAAAACCAACTAATGCCTAACACACATTGAAAAACGGTTTTGTCTTTTTTGGCTATTGCTAATGTATGGCATGTTTGTTTAATTGGTTGCCATTTAAATTCAATATTAGGGTTACTCGGTTTCGCTTCAGGTATTTTACGGGACGTGGCATACCCTAAAACAGCAAAAGAGACGACACTAATTGCTGCAATTAAAGGAGCATCTTGCTGGTTGGCTATCACGCCAGCTAACAAGGTACCCAGTAGAATCGCTAGAAAAGTACCGGTCTCGACCAATGCATTACCTGAAACGAGTTCTTCTTTTCTTAAATGTTGGGGTAAAAGTGCATATTTGGCTGGGCCAAAAAATGCCGACTGGGTTCCCATCAAAAATAATAGAATCAGCAGCATCATGTAACTTTCGGTGAGAAAGGCGATAGCAGCTAAAGCCATAATAATAATTTCAGCAAACTTTACGATACGCATAATCTGCGCTTTATCGTATTTATCTGCTAATACACCTGCCGAAGCTGAAAAAAGGAAAAAAGGAAGTATGAATAAGCCAGCTGCGAGGTTAATGATCAGATCTGAATCGAGGGGCAATGTACCAGGAGCAGAAAATGCAATAAGAATGAGTAAGATATTCTTATAGACATTATCGTTAAAAGCCCCAAGAGCCTGCGTAAGAAAATAGGGTAAAAACCGCTGCTTAGTTAAAAGGCGCGATTGGGGCTGAACACTCATCAAATACTCCGCTTATGCGTTCCAAGCGTTTAAATATGTATCTAATAAGTTGTCTATTAGTGCTTTTGCGTCAACCGGAACGGAAGTGAATAATTTGTCATCAACACTTAATAACGTAATACCATGAACTCCCGCCCATAAAACACGGCTTGCTTCTAAGATATCAGCATCAGATTTTTGAGGGGTAATTTGACGAATTAAGGTTTCAAGCATACTTGTCATATTATTGATTCGTTCAGCTTGCCATTCAGGAAGCTCATCACCATTCATTGTGTGCTGGAAAATTAACTGCCAGCGATAAGGGTGAGCGGCTGCAAATTCTTGATAGCAATAAGCGAGCTTACGAAGTGCATCTTCTGGTGATGTTGCTGAATTCATCTGAGCTTCAGCTTCAGCGAATAATTCATCAAGTGTTTGCGCTACAGCATGAAGCAGTAGTAGGTTGTAGTTACCAAATACATTCACTAATGTGCTTGGTACATAGCCAATCATGCCAGCGACTTTTCGTAAACTTAGTTCGTGATGCGGGTGTTCATTTAAAAAAAGCTTCACTTGCTCTAGTGTCATGCTTACCAACTCTTCGCGAGTGTGGTCATTTCGTCTTGCCATCGAATAGTACTCTTAATGATTTATTTGTTGTTATTATTATAATGAAGAAAAAGGCAACATAGCCGTCGTTTTGTGACTTAGCTTAATTATAGAACGACGTTCGATATTCTAGTTGCTCACTTACGATATGGTCAAGTAATTAGCCAACTCTGAGTGCGAATAAAAGCCTATATGTGATAACACTCTCACTTAGAGTGTTATCATAAATATAGCCCAACAAAAAAACATGATTTTATTGAATGCTTATGCGTTACGTTCTGAATTTTTGACTGAAATCTGATCGTTCAACGTCCAGAAATCGACAAGAATACCGATTAAAAAGAAACCAAAAGTGCACAAATAGAGAATGCCAGTAAGCCATTTACCCATATACATTCGATGAAGACCAAATACACCTAAAAACGTTAATAACAGCCATCCGACGGTATAATCAATGTTGCCTGCTTGGAAGCGAAAATCCGCTTCGCGATCCATCGCGGGGATGAGAAATAAATCGATCAACCAGCCTATCCCGCACAAACCTAATGTTAAGAACCAAATTGTGCCAGTAACAGGTTTGCCATAGTAAAATCGGTGAGCACCAGTGAAGCCGAAAATCCATAATAAATAGCCAATTAACTTACTATGTGTATCTTGCATAAATATTCCCGTAGTTGTTCTTATTTAGAGTGGTTACACCACAAGGTTATATACTTGTTATATTCATTTTTTGACAAGGTTTATAGAGAAAAGTGCAATAAAAAATTGTTTTGAAACAACATACTAGTCTTTTATCTTTATTTATGATTTGTCACTGTCAGATTGTACAGATAAAAGTGAATATCAATCTTTTTTTGTTAATGTGTTTCGATCTTAATATTAGTTTATCCGTTTGATATTTTTAATCAGCATGGATTAAAAAGTCGATTATTCAACCATTTGAACGTATTTTTACATTATCATCATCATTAGTAACAATTTGCAGATGAGGATTGATTGACTTTCTAAAGTATACAGATAGGATGCAATCAGAACATGGCAAAGGTAATAATAATATGAAACGCTTCTTTACTCTGTTTGCTTTGATCGTGGCGGTGTCGTTTTCGGCTCCTCATGCAGAAGCAAAGAAATTTGGTGGTGGCAAATCGTTTGGTAAAAGCTTTAAAACAGCGCCAGCGAAACAGCAACAGCCACAACAAACGAATACAATTAATAAACAAAATCCAACGGCTGCACAATCAGGTAAGAAAGGTCTGATGGGTGGGTTGATGGGCGGGTTATTGGCTGGTGGCTTACTTGCTGCATTCTTTGGTGGTGCGTTTGACGGCATTCAATTCATGGATATTCTTATCTTTGGTCTGATTGCATTTGTCATCTTTAAGCTATTCAAAACAATGCGTGGCACTAAAGGGACACCAACGGGTCATCGTGAAGCGTATGCAGGGAACTCCCCGCAACAGCAGCACAATACTCAGCAGCGTCAACAAGCGCCTGAAATGAATGCAGCGCCTCAACAATCTGGTTATGTATCAACAGATAGCGATGTGCCGTTTAATTTGCCACCTAATTTCAATATGAATGCGTTCTTGAGCGGTGCTCGTGATCACTACCGTATTTTACAAGGTGCATGGAACCACAACGAGCTTGATAAAATTCGTGAATACGTTTCACCTGCTTTATTAGCTGATTTAACGGCAGAGCGTGCAAAACTTGAAGGTGAGCAGCATACAGAAGTGATGTATGTTGATACTGAAATGGTACGTGCTGACTTTGATGCGAATTTAGCACAGCTAAGTATTCAATTCTCAGGTCGTTACAAAGATCGTAATGAAGAGCATGAAGCTGACATTACCGATGTTTGGCATTTAGAGCGTGATTTACGTACGCCTAATGCACCTTGGTTGATTGTTGGTATACAAGCTTAGGCATTGAATTAGCGATGTAACTGTATAAATAGAAGCCGCTTTAATCGAGCGGCTTTTTTGTGCCTGTTAATCTATGCTGGTTAAAATCTATAATTATGGAATTGGTATAAAATTGTATTGAAGCACTCTTTTTTCGTACCACGAGAGTATGGTGAACAGATGGTTATCGGTTTCAAAAAGTAGAGTCTGTAACGTTGAGTAGATGATTGAATTCATTGTTATGCGCATTGCGCACTTGTCATAAACAGGAGTGGTGGCATAGTGAGCGACAGCATAATGAATACGATGGGTATAAATATCCAAATATTTGAACTAGGTCGCGATATCTGCTTTAAAGGTTTCCAGAGATTGATCTCTACACCTACTTTTATTCATATCAGGCGCTATTATTAAGCAAGTTGGTATTTAAACAAAACAGACCAAGTCTCGATTGGTAGTAAAATTATATAGAGGTGACTATGCCATATACTGCAGAACTTGTTGATGAAATGAACCTTCTTGTTAGGTTTCCAATGCACAGCGATTTGGAAGGGATCAAGGTCCGCGGTGATGCTGCGCCTGAAATGGTAGCAGCAGCAAAACGCTTGTTTACTAAAGGTTTAGTAACGCAAGAAGATGGTGGTTATTTAACATTTTCTGGCCATCAAGCCGTAGAGCATGCTAAATCAACTATTCGTATTTTAACGGGTACCGTAGCCGTTTAACACATTACAACAATTAGAGCACAACTTGTAATTAGGTTATGTTTTCTAGTTCCATAATAATAGCTAAAGCTTGCTCGTTTGATGTACCACATATATCAGGGCAAGCTTTAAAATTATGGCATACCGCTGGCCGTTCTGGCTGACCAAAAATTGTGCAAAGATTCTTCTCGTTTAGCTGAATGCAGCGAACACCAGCAGGCTTACCATTTGGCATGCCGGGAATAGCAGAAGAGATACTCGGTGCAATACAACAAGCACCACAACTTAAGCGACATTCCATCTCATATCCTATACTTCACGAAGATATATCGTTGGGTTTTACAACCAAACACGACATTTACAAAAGGTTGCGCAAGTTACCACTCATCGTTCTCGGGGTCAAAATTTCATGCTTTTTAATGGTGTAAATAATAATGCCTCTTATTACAGCTATTCTTAAGACTTAATCCGCAGTATTCGCTTGCACTTTAATCATTAGACAGCTATAAAACCGCCTCCTTAGCTATATAGGCTAGGGTTAGGTAATGAATAGGTTGGGTAGTATGGTACGTTTTTGGGAAGATAAAGAATTAGCAATAATGACAGATCAAGAGTGGGAATCTCTCTGTGATGGTTGTGGTAAGTGCTGTTTGCATAAATTAATTGATGATGCGACAGATGATATTTATTTTACCAATGTTGCGTGTAGCTTACTGGATAACAACACTTGTTCTTGTAAAGACTATCAGAACCGTTTTGAGTCTGGTGAAGAGTGTTTAAAGCTAACACGTGAGCGTATCGACGAGTTTGTTTGGCTACCAGAAACGTGTGCATACCGTTTGCTTGCTGAAGGCAAACCGTTACCTGAGTGGCATCCTTTAATTACAGGCTCTAAAAAGGCCATGCACAAAGCGGGTGAATCGGTGAAAGATCAAGTTGTCTATGAAATTGACGTCATCGATTGGGAAGATCACATCACCAACCATCCCTTACGAACATAGAGCTACCCGCTTGCAATCAGGGTTGTCGTTACGAACGATGACGCTACAATACGTAGAATAACAGCGAGTGCCGCCATTTTGTCGCCATTTTTATGGCAACAGTGGCGGCATTGTTTTATAAGGCGGAAAGTGGATTCTTGGTGAGTGCGTCTTCGAAGTGATCAGGGGAAAAGTGGCTATATCGCATTGTATGCTTGATATCAGAATGACCTAATATTCGTTGCAGAACTAGAATGTTTCCACCGTTCGTCATGAAGTGACTGGCAAAGGTGTGGCGAAAAACATGGCTTGCTTGCCCTTCAGGTAATTCTGGAAAACACTTTCTTACCAAACGAAACATAGAAGAATAGCAATTAGTGAACAAGCGCCCAGAACCTAGCTGATAAATTTCGTCGTATAACTCTTTGTTGATCGGAATGGTCCGGTTCTTTTTACCCTTGGTTTTGGTATAGGTGATCTTGTATTCGCTAAGTTGAGCACCAGTCAGTTGTTCAGCCTCACGGAAGCGGGCACCAGTTGCAAGACACACTTTTATGATGGGTACCAAGTGCGGGTTTTCTTTCTTCTTAGCTTCTTCAAGTAAAATACGAATCTGCTCAATGGTTAAAAAAGCCATTTCCTGTTCGTGAAGTCGAAACGCCCTTACCGATGTAAGTGGGTTTGGTAACTTCCACTCATCCATTCGTATCAGCTCTGTGAACATTGCATTTAGCAAAGAGTGTTCATTGTTACACGTGCATTTGCTTACTGCTAACTTCCTACCATTCATATCTGCTATTTCGCCATTAAGGCGCATTTCACGATACTTAGTAAAATGTTTTGCTGTTACATAGCAAGCTAACGGGTTGTTCATACCGTGGGCAATGGTTTCTATTTTACGAAGCGTGTATTTTGCATGGGCCAGCGTTATACCGTGCCGATTGTGCCAAAGGTGGACTAAATCAAGTAGCCGTCGGTGATCAGGTTTATCGCCCAGCCACGGTTTATCATCCACTTCTTTCATGGTGAAACGTTCAAACGTAATCGCTTCACCTTTAGTAGCGAAGCGTTTACGAATACGTTTACCTGTTCGGCCCTGTGGGTAACATTCACAGAGCCAAGGTTTTGGTTTGCCGTCTTTAAGGTTTCGTACTGACATAGATACTCGCAACTGTGTATACATACAGTCTTATGATAAGATAAAACTATACTTTTAGCCTAACCAAGGAGCGGATAATGCGAACTACACTTAAAGATTTTAATCGAGACATCGATATTCTAACTACCATCTCAATTATTACTTTTGTCTGTATTATTGTTCTGTCGGTATCAAACTTTTCGTCATACCTTCAGCGTTCCCAACTGATTGAGCAGGTGAGGATACTTGAACGGAAGATTCTGATCCAGCAAGTAACGAATGATTAGTAATTTACTCAATAATACATGACAGTTCTATTAGTTGCTGATAATCAAGTAAAGACGCTCTACCTCTTTTTCTACCAATTGAATATTCGCTTATAATAGCTCTTGTGTATAAAGGGATATCGTCAGGTGAATTTACCATTAGCTGGTCTGAATAGACATTAGATGGAGATCTAATAGTTAGTAAGCAGTCATTCAAAAAATATTCAGTATTATAACTTTGATTTTTTAAAATAATATCTTTTGTATTAGAATTATTAGCTGATAAGGATCGTATAACAGCTGTATCCAAGTGGTCATATTTGTATGGTGAGATGTTTTTATTTATAAATTTAGAATAAATGTCAGGATATAGTTTATTCAGTATGATTAAAGTTAAAATGCTTAGCAAGTTTATTGGTTTATCAGATACTGAGTGAATAGATAATAGCCTATCCAAGATTTTATCGATTTCTCTAAGAGATGTTATATTATGATATGAAAACATACTATTAATAATATTCAATAAAGTTATTTCTTTAGAGAAATCAATGTTTATCTTATTAGCAAGCTTTACTTGGATGTAGTCCGTTATTTTTGGAGTCGGTAAGGTCACTGTTTGATTAAAAAATCGGCTTAGATATAAGTTGGCATTAAAACCTTCGCCATAAATGGCTTTTATTGAGTGCTGAAGTTGCTGTGTGTCAGTCGCAATAACAAAAACGAAGTGTTCGGTGTTGAAAAAATGCTTAACTGTTTCAATTACTTCTATAGCATAGTTTGGTCGACATCGGTCTAGTTCATCAATTAGAACATAAACAGGGTACTGTTTTTCATCACTTGATAGTTTGCTTACCTCAACAACGGCCTCAGCCATTGCAGATAAGGTGGTTTTAAATTCTTCAATACCATCAACTTTCTTTCGTTGTTCAAGAATATCTTTCAATACTTCTTTTAGTGCATCCCCGACTTCTTTTTTCGCAATATCAATACCAAAAGTATCAGTGATGTCTTCAATAAGAGATTCGTCACCATCAATACCTGTTTTATGTTTTAAAGCACCCACAGCTAGACTAGGTATAGATTTTCTTATGAAGTGACTACTTTTAGTAAAGAAAGATTTAATAAGATCTTTGTTATCAGAGATCGGGTTGGCAAGTTGTGCATGAAAACAATCGACAAGAGCAGTCATAGCATCGTGAGTGAAATCTGATTTCCACGCGTCAAAGTAGATAACAGGGTGGTCTTTTTTGAGCTCGTTATACCAACATTTTAAGAATGTAGTTTTACCTGCTCCCCATTCAGCATTTAGATTTAAAACGTACCCACACTCTGAGTTATTATTCAGAAATGTAGTCAAGAATTCAGCATATGTCTTACGATTAATAATCACATATTCTTCAAATTTTTCAGTGATTTCAATAGTTTTATTCATAATAACCTTTGTTTATTGTATGGAAGTAAAGGGTATTTACTTCCATATCATTAACTTATTTTCCTGTGTTTGTTATTTTTTTTAAAATGACAGGTATTTCATTGTGGTTTTCATACCAGATAATATTAACGCCAAGCTCTTTCATTATTTCATCATTTAAAGCATGATGTCGGTCTAGAAACTTTTCTGATGCATCTAAGTTATTTATGACTTGTTTTTTGTGTAATTTTTTGGTGTTTTTATCTTTTTCACTAATGAAGTTGAATTTATCTGTAGACATTCTCGGCATGAAAGCAAAGTGCTTGCTTCTATCAAAATTAGTAGTTGATATATCTAATAAACGCCTTAAGTTGGGGTCGCTCATAGATAATCCTATCATTAGACAGTTGTTCTCCCTAAAAGAGTTAAGCTGAACCAAATTTGTCCAATGATAAGGGTCCGAGTATATTTTATGATAACCTTCTTCAGAAAAAACTAGTGTTGAATTGTGTAGGTCATTATACATACCCCTTTTTTCTGGAAGAAAACCATGTACATGATATATTGGAAGTTCATCAGGGGCGTAATCTTCATTAGCTGTATATATACAGCTGTACATTATTGAGTTGTTTTTTAGTTGCCTTTCAACTAAATCATCAAAGTTATAAGTTATTATTGATTTCACCTTCGCACCTGTACGAAGTGGTAAACAAATAGAACAAATTGCTTTAATAAGTTCAGAGTCAATTTTCTTATCTTTATTTCTTAAATCATATAAGCTTCTTGTAATGCTTTTATGGAACTCTTCTTCTTCCTCATCATTGTTTGATAACCCTTTTCTTAAGTATCTGGCTATCATTAGTGCCGAACGATCATCAATATCATTTAGTCTTAATGCTAATTCCTTTATATCTTGCTCAGTAGTAATATTATCGTCATTGAATATTTTAGATAAATGTGCAACAGATAACGAGTTAAGTAGAGTGTCCCAATTCGGCATTCCTGCGCTACTTGAAACACCTGCGCCTAAAACTAGCGAGAACTGTCCTTTTTTATAAAGAGATTTTAAATTATCAATTATAATTTCTCTGTCATCTTTCCAGTCTGAACGTGGCTTTGATATTATTGACTTTATTCGTAAAGAAAATAGATTTTTTGCAATGGTCTTAACTTTTTCTTCATGTTGTAAAACAATTTTTTCAAGTTCTTCTGGGCCCCAAAATATAACATTGAACGGCCAGTTGTCATTCGAGAAAACTTCCCCGAATCTTTCAATGAAAAAAACAGGTATTGGTTTTGCTGAAATAATTAAAATATTTTTTATATTTCTATTATTAAAATGATTGGCGGAGAATGAGAAAAGTCTATCTAAATACTTTTTGTAATGTACATTTGATAGGTTGAACTTGATTTCAATTAAAGTGGAACCCTTAATATTACCAATACCATCAGGTGCAAATGCATCACCAAATCCTAAAAGATCTTTTTGCGGAATATCTATTGTTTGATTTTTTTCTTCACCATATAGTTTTAATAAGTTTTGGACGAAGGTTTCAAATGAGTAGTAATCCTTAGCATTACCTTCGTCCATTTTTGATATTATTTCATTTATTATCACTTTAAAGCCCATATCTAATTATTATAAATGTATTTACACTTTAGCTATAGCCATAACAATCTTGCTTAAAACTCAAGTGTAACGATCAGAAATCTCTATAAATAACTACAATTAACCTTCTTTGCAGACAGTCTTAACTTTTTCGCCAAGCTGGACAAAGTCAGTGAGATTAGTTCTTAAGGACTTCATATATTTTTTTTCTCCAGTCTTTAAATAGCCTTGAAGGTTTAAGGCTGATTGAGAAAGATTGAAATATGACGAATCAAGAACTTCTTTATCTAATGCTCCGAAATCTGTTGATACCATAGGGCGATATTTAGTAGTCAGAGCTTCAATGTTTGGGTTGAAATGAAAAACTCGCCATTGTGAAAGTGTTTGGTATGCAGATTTACTTTGCTGCAAGTCATTTGCATAACTCATTAACCCTTCCATTAATGTATTAGATTCATTCATGATAAGTTTTGAAGTGTCACAAGTATTGCCTTTGGAAAAAGCAGGTACAGATAATGTAGATAAAACCAAATACGCAAAAACCACTTTGTTCATTATTATTTCCTTATAACGCTTAGTTTAGCGGTAAGCAATGCATTCACGAGATCACTCTTTACTCATTGTCATTACAATTTTCCCAAGAACCTTAATATCACCTTCTGCAACTTCAATTGATGAATTACCGAAACTCATCGCTACCTTCTTACCTGGTAATCTTTGTAAGTCATTCAACGAAAGCAATTCATCTGTTGAAATTAGGTATTTTCCGCTGATGATCGTTAAATCATCTTTATCGATGATGAAGGTGCTATTTGTATCATCAATCGCAATTAAATTTAGTGATTCAGGTTCATCAAGAAGTGATTTATCAATCACTAATGACTTTTGTTCTACTAACTTACCACTCTTGATTTGAAATCTTTCAGCTTGAATAGCATTTGGATTTGAACTGCTAGTTACTATTTGAGAAGGAAAAGCTTCACCTTCATCAAGCAAAAGCCATCTCAAAGATACACCTGTAGAAAGGTGAGCTCTTATAGCAATCTCATATGGAGTAGTTTCCCTTGTATGCCAAGTAGAGACAGTGCCCCTTGGAATTGCAAAAACTTCAGCTAGATCTTGGTATTCATTCACATGCAGCAATTCACATAGCTTTGATGTGACGGACTTCCCACCTTTGTATTCAAATGCAGCAATTTTATCAAATGCGGCATATTTACCTTGACTGATATTCATATGACGATCTACTATTTCAAATGTAGCGTGATGCTACGGTTTAAGGCTTAGTTAAACGGTAAGCGACAAATTCAACCTTTAAGGATATCACTATGTTGTCATTTCAAGTAGTTATCAATTCTTCATATATGACCTATGACGAATACGCACGCTATTCAGGCCTGACTATTCGTACCATTCGTGATTGGGCTGATGAGGGCAAACTCATCGTTAAAGAGAAAACCAAACCCCGTGAAACACCAATGGTTAACGTAATTGCCATGACAGAAATGGCGACACGTGAAGCAATGGCAAGGCTTGTGTAATGCAAGTTTACAAAACTAATCATTCAAACTACGTACCACATTTACGACAAATGAGGAAAATCACCGTGTTTTTTCTTTGTTTGCGTAACTTGTTCTTCATTTGAATTGTTACACGAAAAGGAATTGATTCAATGTATGAACTAGACCAGCTCAAACAAAACGCATTTGACGCAGCGTGTGTCCGTTTTGCCGATGGCGAGAACGTAGAGCAAATTGCAAACGAATGTGCAATGCGTCCTCAAATGCTGCGCAACAAGTTAAACCTAAATCAGCCACACCAACTAACAGTTCGTGAATTGGTAAAGGTCACTAAGCAAAGTGGTAATGCGGACTTAGTCAATAGCGTTTTGCTTGAGTTGGATATGACAGCAGTAAAGCTTCCAGCCCAAAGCGGTGAAAACAAATCACCCGTAATGGCAGCGATGAGCATCAACACCCATGTTGGCGACATTAGCCGCAGCATTTGTGAGGTGGAATCAGAGCAGCGCCTAACACGTCGTAAGAAAGATGAAATTGTCGGTAAAGCACAGAATGCAGTACGTGAATTGGTTTTGCTGATGAGTGATGTAGAAAACCGTTGTCAGGGAGCCACACCGTTTATTTCGATGTGCGCCGATGCAGTGTTCAACGGTTTACCCATTCCAGGATTGGCATAAGGAAATCATTTCATGGCACAAGCACAGCAACTTCAAACTAACCACACACCAACCGCCGCAGAATCATTGGCAAATATGCATGCGCTATTTAACACCCAATCGCGTGGTGGTTTGCACTACGACCACTTACCAAACGATACAAAAGCCGTTTTGTGTTATGCCGCTCGTCTTACCAAGAACCACACAACGATGAAGCTGGCAGACATGGACGACCTCGACCGCGCAAAGCTTCACCGAGCAATTAACAACCTAGTGGCAAAACTTAAGCCGCTTATGTCTTGCTCGTTATCTGAATTTCACTAAGCACTATCTCAAGTTGTTCGCTCGGTTCGCTGGGCATTAATCATATCCAGAGGTTGGGAGGCCATATGGAAAACACTGAATTACAAACTGCTGAAACGTTAAATGCAGATACCAAGCATCTACATTCAGAAATTACTGAAATGATGGTTCGAATTAAGATTCAAACAGTTGAAAACACCAAGCTGTTAGACCTTTCTCAGAAATCAATCTTGCTGGCACTGGGTCAGGAAGTGACATTAAACACGCCAGACTATTCTGGTTCACTTCGCCCAATAGCCGAGAAACTAGCAAAAGACAGCAATCAACTTGCAACCAATCTTCGTGCGAGTGAAGCAACCCGTGATTGCCAAAATGTGATGTTAGAGATCATGCAACTTGCGATGGTAAACAAAGAAGTGATTGATATCGGGACGAGTTACAGCGCGGTTCATGACACGGTTTCCATCAGTGTAGTAAAGATGGGCGACTACAAGGTATACAACTATGAAAATGTTCCTTATTTACTGTACGAGAATGTTTTTCTCTCGGACGGTTTCAGTGAACCTCTTAAAGAACTCCTCGATATTGAAGACAAACTGCTAGAGCTAATTGCCGACGCCAAAGATAAAGCGGAGGTGGCAGCATGAACACATCAACCATCATGGTCACTCAGTCTGATTTATTTGACGCCCTGAAAGGCGATATGCATTTCACCTTAGATGAAGTAGAAGCCTTCATTTCTGCACTTGAATACATCGAAAACCAAACGGGCGAGTGGTTCGCCTTAAACCAATCCACATTTTCATTAGTTGTTCATGCAAACATGATCACACCTGAAAAGATGTTACTCGGTTGGGTCGCGTTTTGGATGTGTGTTTATAACGGGTCAGCAAATAACAGCTTCCTCGAGCAACAAGCCTTAGGTGCCATTCGCGCCATCTTCTTTATTTCACGCCACGACAGCGAAGTCGTTCCTGCTGCAATCAGTGTTTGGTGGGAACAAACAAATCTACTTCACCATTGTGAATCACTAGGGGAGCAAGCCGCATGATGAACTATCTAGCTGTTTGCCTGAATTCTGGCGGTGGTGTTGTTCGTAATGAAGAAACCCAAGAAGTAATGAACATGCAGATTGGTGAACATGAATCAATGGAATTGGCGATCGAGAATGCTTGTGAGCAACTGGAATGTAAGCACGTAATCAATGGCGTTCTAGTTAAAGGCCAGCACAAAGGCGGTTACATGATTTGTGATGCACAGGAGTTTGCGGAGTTATGAGTAATCGAACCTTTCAAACAACCCATGGTGTTGTCACTTTAAAACCTCGTCATTTTAACTGGCTAGTAAATGCATTTGCCGTCGAACTAAAACTAACTCCGCCAAATCTTTGGGGGTGGGGTGTAACTGTAACTTTGCCAGAAGATATGGAAGGCAAGGTAACACAAGAGTTCGCAGAAGCTTGGGCGAGTGAAGCAATAGATAAACTGGTTTAAATTAATTGGGAAAATGATGTTCTCTAACAGCGATCTCTTTTATGTGGCTGGCTGTGTTCAGCCACATGACAAAACAGAAAACCATTTAGCCGCTTATAATAGCGGTTTTTTAGGGACTGGTTTTCGTGGTCCACAATTAAAGCCATTCACACCGCAACAGTTTTGGGATTTAAATCGCGTCAATCGAAATACTGATTTTATTGCCAACCAACAAAAAGCACATGCTGCGTCTTTGCCATTTCATAGCGCAAAACACCTCCGCGAAGCGGCGGCACGAAGTGACGAAAACAATAGGCTTGTCCAAGGGCGCAAAAGTCCGACACACCCACAACAAGCCCAGTTAGATAAGATTCTGAGACAAGAGCGCAAGTTACAGCACGGTAATACGGTTTTTGATAGTACCGAATCATTCTATTCTCACGACACGTTATACACGCTTACAGAAGATGGAAACCAAGCACGCGTCTTAGCACCCAAAGGTAAGTCGAAGGTTGCCGAACCAAAAATCAATCCAAATTCAATTAGATTGATGAAACAAGATTGGTCGGGTGGGTTCAAAATTCAGTATCACACTCAAACACCGTCAAGTTCTGCGCCCGATCCACAAGAAGGTGATCGTTTTACTGAAAGTCTGACTAAGCGTGCAGTATTAAAAATTTTTGAATCGGGTGCTTATGTTGCAACGTGCTGTGGTGGGTTCACTACGTTCTTAACCCTTACTTTCACCAAAGAGCAACGGTACAAAATATTTGGTGGAATGGTTGATGGTGATGCCGCACCATATTCAACATTGCCAGAACCACCGCTTCCAGCCAGTAAAACCCGTGGCCCACGTTCAATGTTACGTGGTCGCCCACAATTAAAGTGTACTGACGGTGCTAACACCCCGATAGACATCAAGCGAAACATGGCGAAATCGATTAATCATATTGCTGGGCCGTATTGTTACATTGATATGTGTGCAGATGATCCAGCAGCTACCGTCGATATTCATGATGATGGTTCGGTTAGGGTAATGAACGAAAACGGTGATATTGCAGGGCCATACTCGCCATTATTTGCTAAGCCAGAAAAAGCATTCACATTAACGAAAACAGCGGAAACAACCATAGGCAAAGAGGTTAGCCGCTTTCTTGATAGCACCAAGAAGATGTATCACCGTGGCTGGATAGCAAGTCACACCGTAGAGGTTGATGCCGAAAGTGGTGCGGAATATTGCAAACTTAAAGACAAATCTGTAGGTGGCCATAGCAAGCCAAGTGAATTTGGCCCAACTCAAGACCCTGCAGACTTTCATTATATTTGGGTGGCTGAATGCCCAGCGAATGAAGACGGTGAACCAAATCCCCATGTTCATATTTTATTAAACTGGCAAGTACCTAAACCGTTATTTTCTGCCTGGTCTAAACGTATTGAAAAAATATGGGGTAATGGCTTCGCTAACTTACAACGTATTAAACAGCCCAAAGCAGCAGGAACCTACCTAATCAAAGCCGTTGGTTATGCCGCAAAAGGTGAAAATGCCGACCAAGGATTAATTAAAGGGAATCGTTACAATATTGCCCAATGCAGCCGCGCCCCGGCATGGGAATGTGTTGCCGATTTTGAAGCAGGTAATATGGCAGCCATTATCAAAGAATGTGGTTATAAATTAGAGCAATGGCGAAAACCATTAAACCGAAGTATTCGACGTATTGAAAAGCAGTTAGAACAAACCATAAAAGCGAAATCAATTGCCAAGCAAGCCAAAAAGCCTGATGACATTGTTCATAAATTAACAGGCAGAATTATTCGTTTCGAAAACCAAATAAGGTCTACTCGCGAGAAAATAAAAAGCCGTAACGTGTACGCAACGACTAAAAATATATTTTGTATGTCATTCGATGGCGAACATGCCGAAGAAATGGCGTGGGATTTTCTGCTTTGGTCGGCAGGGGCGCGTGGTTGGGCGATGGAATCTAAATCTGAAGATGAAACCTACCGCAAAACCGTCGCCGCAGCCAAACAAACTGCAGACGTTGAATACGCCGATAGTTATTACCGATTTAAAGAAAAGCGGGCGTACTGGCAAAGCGTTTTACATGACGACCAATTCAATCATGAAAAGCAGGTTGATCATGAAGCTGAATTATCTAGAAGCATGCTAATGGTTGAGCAATATGAGCGGTATTACAATACCGGTGATCCGTACCTACTGATGTGAGGGAGTGGTGATGTCCTTCTTCAGAGGGATGAAGGGAAGGTAACCTGAGCAAGCTGTAATGGACGAAAAAAAAATTCTCATGCACAGCAGTATTATGAAGGAATTTAATGGCATGTGACTTTACATATTTTCCGTACATTATGGTAGATAACTGCCATAATGTTTAGAATGAAATGGTCACAAAGATATTTTAAACGAAGCATAAATAATTGATTATGATTAACAAAATAACATTTTCAATTGGTCATACTTAACATGAAGCATGTTAATTTTATCATGTGACTTTTCACATTAATTTTTATTGATCCATATTGATTTTTTAAGGGTTGTTATGATGAATTTTGGTAAATTGTTTGAAGATACGCTCAATAGTAAGCACATGAACAATTTTAATGTAGGCGATATTGTAAAATTAAAACATGGTAGCCATACAATGCTCGTGATTGGTGAAGGGGATGATGGGGTTTTATGCCAATGGTTTAGTGATCATAAAAAATCGCACACTCAATCATTCCCAGAAAAGTTATTAATCCTACACTCTGAAGAATGACTATATAATTTCGGCAACCTAGTGGTTTGTCCCCTTTTCTGTCCGCCATATTTTCCGTAGAAGTACCCAATACACTGGTGTAATGCTTTAGAGAAAGAGGCAAACGGACAACGTCTCTAGGGATTTACAGTTTGAGAATAAAAGCCAGAGCTCAGGCTCGAACACTTACACCTATGCATGCATCAATCGTGTTTAATTGATAACTTCATGAAAACTGTACATACACAGTATAGATACTGTATATTCATACAGTGCTATTTTTGAGGTTGGCTGTACTAATGAAAAATGAAGAACAATTTATGGAAACTATTGAATTCATTGTCGATAGCGTTGTGCAGAATACTGGGGATGAAAATAAAAGTGCGATAGGCATTTATTTGGCGAGTTTAGTATTGGCAGATAAGGCAGAGCATTTTACCCCTGAAGTACTGTTAGGATTAAAAGCACTTGTAGAGCAATTGGATGAACAAGCGTTAATTATTGGGTAAGGAAAGATAGATAAAAAGGCAGCTAAACGCTGCCAAAATTAAAACATTGAGAGTTGGCTACGAAGCTGTTTTGCCTTCTCTGGCGACATCGACTTAACTAAAGCAATCACCAAGTCAGATGTGTTTTTTGCAGATGGGCTCAGTGTGTGGCTAAAGCCTAGAGACATCACAAAGGTGTGTCCACATTCTGGGTCGGAGCATGAGCAGTATAAATCTGCAGAGTTACTGGAAAACCAATTTGTCTTTTCAATTCGTGCTTTATACCCACACTGATTGCAATTAACCCGCATTGCCATTTGAACAACCCCTGACTTGATTTGATATACCAATAGTAATCCAAATGACTGGGTTTTTGTACAGTTATGCTGCTTTTGAGTTATTAATCGTAACCAATGATAAATAATGTTTCTTTGGAATGTCTGCATCGCTATTTATTGCGTCAATCGTTTTTCTGGCTAGTGGGATGGATTCATTCTTTTTATAGGCTTCATCAGCCTTTAATGGGTCACCAAGGTTTTGATTACCAGAAGGAATAATGCCCCCAAGTGATGATGGAAACCGATGAGCCGCCAACATATCTTGCGCGGTTACTGATTTGATACTGGTGAAATCGTCTTTAGTGGCAATGTCACCAACAGGGATGATCTTGATTCCATCGGGTTTACCGTTGGGTATATTAATAAACATGCTGCTGAAGTTACCCACGCCTTTACTGCTTTTCATCGCAGTCTGCATCTCTTCTTCTTTATCTGCATCTAGCCCCGGGTCGGTGGCATAAAATATAAAACCGCAGTGCGCACCATTTTTATAATATTTGCGACGGAACAGGGTGGCATCGGTGTTTAGCATGGCAGATTGCAAACCACCCATATAATCAGGAATGCCATAAATCTGTTGGTATGGGTCATATTGTTTAATGAAGATAATGTCATTTTTTGCATAGTTCTTGGGTGTGCCACCGCGCTGTTTGTATTTATAGCTGCCATCTTTGCAAACACGTAACCAAATACTAGAAAGGCAGATCAACTCGATAACACGACCTAAACGGTCACGTATTTTCAATAATCCCGCATCACCAAACATCAGGTAATTATAAAGAAAGGCTTCATATTCATGGCGTTTAAGCAACGGTGATAGCTTTACTTGCTCTGCTGCCATGTTACGTCGGCTAAATATAATAGGGCCGTGATAAGGGTTCGATTTGCTTACTTTTAACAATAAAGTGCGATCAAGTGGTGGAACCCAAAAATCACTCCAATCGTCATAAAAAATACCGCCACTGTCGTCTAAACAGTTAAGCATATCGAAACCGTTAGATGCATCCCAGCCATCGTTACCAAACGAAAACATCAAGGGGGCTTTTGTGCTGGCTTCATTGTTTTCTGTATTTATATTTACGCTGCTATTGTCGTCCATGATGATTTCCGTTTCGTATTATGGTCTAAGGGCTCATTAGAAGCTGCATGAGAAAGAGCAAAGAACACATCTGCATGGCCTGTGCTTTCGGTGCGATCGGCTTTAAAGGTCATTTGGTTGGTGCTACCTGTAACCCCGCGCTTAATAGCTAGAAAAGAAGCACCGATATCCTTGTGCTCTGCATCCCAGCTAATCCGTTGGTTTTCAATCAAATCAATCATTTTTAAAACCAGTCGGGTTTTACTGTCTACGCTGTAATGAATCGCGTGCGCTTCACGTGGGAAAAGGTTGTGCAGCATATCGAACACACCACTACCAATACCTGTAATATCCACCCCAATATGGGTAACGTGATAACGCTGGTAAATTTTCTTTATTTGCTCAACATGGTGCTGAAAGTTAAGCCCACGCCAATGGTGTTTTTCTAATACCCGAAATTTTTCACCCTCGAATTGTGGCGGAGCCAACACAACCAGTGTTGCATTATCGCGGGTTCGTGCCGGGTCATACCCCAGCCACACTTCACGGCTAGCAAATGGGCGTACATTTTTCGGTTTGAAATCGCGCCAGCTGGCAGAATCAACCCCACACTTCTCAAGCTGTTCAAACTTAAAGACGGATTTCGCATCATCAACAAAAATACACATGAATAGATTGTTGAAATCGTCTTCACTGTATTCATCTTCCAGCTCTTCAATATCGAACAGCCCACAACCACCATTGGCGGCATCTTTAATCGTGACGATATAGCGCCACTGGCGGTCGGGGCACAATCGACCGCCATCGCGCATATCATCAAAAGATGGGAAGGTTTTATTCTGGCGATCCTTTCTTTCGCCTTTCCATTGGTCGCCAGTCCAGAATTTGTATGCTGGGTGCCCTTTGGCCGATGGGGTACTGAAGTAGGTTTTTCGCCACTTCTTATGGGTTGCCATTGCAGAGGCGAGTTTGTTTAGCTTCTCGAACTGCGGTATCCAGAAATATTCATCAATATAAACATGACCGTGATAACTCTGTGCTGTGTTGCTATTAGTCGAAAGGAAGCGTAATTCAGCATCACCGTGGGCAGTGTGTAGCGTTATTGGGTTGCCGCTTAATTCGATATCAAGAAACTGTTTTGCAATAGCAATAATGTAACTGCGAAATACTTCCGCCTGGGCGCGTGATGCTGAAAGGAATATTTGTGGGTCGCCAGTAAGTACGGCATTCTTAAGTGCTTCACCTGCAAAGTAATAGGTAGCACCCACTTGACGAGATTTTAGAATGTTGCGAATACGTTGGTGCAGGTTATCCCACATCAATTGCTGGTAATCGAACAGGCTATCGTGCCAGCCTTCAAAATCAGCCTCTGTTAATTCACTAACATCATTCTTTTTCTTCTTACCTTTTTTACTCTTCGGCTTACTGCTTTGATTACTACCTTGATCGTTGTTCTTACTGCAGCCTTCTTCATTAGAAGGTTGCTGTTGGGCTTTACTCTGCTGGGTACGTTGTTTTTTAAGCGTGACGTGCTTATCTATCAGCATGCTCAGTTCTTTAATCTGACCAGGTGATTTTTCTGATAAGTCGGTGAGCATAACAATGCGGCGTGCAATTGCTTCGTCCACTTCTTCTTCGCGCAATAAATCGCGCCAGCTGTGTTTGTCTGCCCAGAAATAAATTACCCGAGCGTTAGGAAGCCCAAGCTCAAGCCTGATTTCGTCTGGTGTCCAATGCCTTAAATAGAGGCGTTTGGCCGCTTCGCGGATTTCGGGGGAATATGCCATGCCGCAATAGTACAACTGTAAATTCTTCAAATGACATACAGCTGTTCGGCTGTATTCGGATAACGCAAAAATCCGAATTCATAAGAACAGTATCGAATGCATGGTCAGTGTCGAATGCGTATTCTTGCTGTGACTTGATACTCATTTGAATAAACATTTACTCAGCAAAAAGTGGTCATGGAAGATATGGCAGGGAAGTTGAAAACCGGATGGATCCGCGTCGCCACGGAAGGCGACACCATTGATGGACGTGATATCAGCAAGCAAGACCTTGTTGATATGGCTGAAACATATAACACAGATGTTTATGGTGCACGAATTTGGCCTGAACATTGGCGATGGTATGCCTGTGGTGATGTTCTAGAAGTAAGAACGGATGTAGTTGATGGTTTAACTCGTCTTTTTGCCGTGCTGGCTCCCAATATGATGATGGTCGAGTTCAACCAGCAAGACCAGAAGGTTTACACCTCTATTGAGATTCAGCCTAATTTCGCCAATACGGGTAAACCTTACCTAGCTGGCATAGCAATAACCGACCAACCAGCAAGTCTGGGAACGGACCGCATAAAACTCTTTTCAAAATCTAATGATTGCATGTATGCACAGCCTGAGTTGCTAGTGATGGATGAACTGCATGAAGAAGGAACAAGCGGTATACGTCGCCTATTTAATATTTTTAGTTCAGAGAAGAATGTTAGCAATAACAAGGATGATGAAACCATGAAAACGGAGCAATTCAACGCTTTGACCGAATCCATTACGAAATTGGCTGATGGTCAGGCTGCGCTTCAAGAAACATTAACCAATCACTATTCACAAGGTGGCGATAAAGGTGGTGATCAACCGCCAAAAGATAAACCAAAAGTTGAAGCTGATAAGCCGAAAGATGAAGGCTCTGTCACCGCCGAGAAATTTAATGAACTAACCGGTGCATTAGCGAAGTTGACTGAAGGCCAAACCGCGATGCAACAACAGTTCAGCAAACTACTAGAAGAAGATGGCGGCCAGCGTCCTGATTTATCAGGTGGCTCTGACGACTTCGACGTAAATACACTGGTTTAGGAGAGAACATGCAACTTAATCAAATTGCCCGTAACAACTTAAACCAATACAGCCAGAACTTAGCCAAAGCTTTCGGTGTTACCTCGGTTAAAGAGCTGTTTTCTATTACGGGTCCCAAAGAAACCCAGCTGCGTAAGGCACTAATGGATGCTGTCGCATTCTTAAGCCTGATTACCGTGGTCGATGTTGATCAGATTTCTGGTCAGGTCGTTGAAATCGGTGCGCTTGGCTTACATTCAGGTCGTAAAAAAGGCGGTCGTTTTAACAAAGAAGCATCACCAGATGGCTTCGAATATAAGCTGGTTGAAACAGATTCTAACTGTTCGATTACGTGGGATGTACTAAGCGTATGGGCAAACTCTGGCAGCAATGGCGAGTTCATGAAGCTGCTGAACGAATCGGCTAACCAAGCATTCGCGCTAGATATGATTCGTGTTGGCTTCAACGGTACATCAATCGCAGAAACAACAGATCCAGTTGCTAACCCTAACGGTGAAGACGTCAACAAAGGTTGGCAGCAAATTGTTTTAGAAGAAGCATCCGACCAAATTTGTGCTGTTGATGTGTATTTAGATGCCGCTGGCGGTGGTCATTATAAAACGTTAGATGCAATGGCATCTGATCTTATTAATAACTACATTCCGGCACAGTTCCGCAATCACCCAGCATTACGTGTAATTGTGGGTTCCGATTTGATTGCTGAAGAATCTGCCCGTATTTACGACAAAGCAGATACCCCAAGTGAGAAGAAAGAAGCCCAGCATTTGCCGTTTTCGATTGCGGGCCGACCTGCCATTGTGCCGCCGTTCTTCCCTGGTATGCGTATGACGGTAACCATTCCGAAAAACCTGCATATCTATACCCAGAAAAACACGCGCCACCGTAAAGCGAAGCATGAAGAAGATCGCAAAGCATTCGAAAACAGCTACCTACGTTGGGAAGGCTATGCCATCGGTAACTTTGAAGCCTATGCCTCTTTCGATGAAGCGAAAGTGCATATTGGTGCTAAACCAGCTGAATAAAAACTGAGAACCTAAACCATGAGCCTTTCACCATGTCGTCGCGATAAACAGATTAAGTTAGCCAAAAAGCAATCTATTCAGGCTAAAGAATCGGGTATCGCACCAGAAAACAGCAGTCTTCATCTTCAGCTGATTGCACTGGAAGACGACATGAAACGCTTAAAAACGTGTGATCGCATTGCCGACAAAATCACCATGAAACGTGATGAGTTGCTACCGAAATACCGCCCGTTTGTAGATCGATATTTATCTGAAGGGGATGTGTTCAGTAATCAGGTGTTCGCGCATGTGGTGATCTGGTTATTCGATGTAGGCGAATTAGAACAAGCGATTAAATGGGCGATGCTCTGTATAGAACAGAGCCAACCCACACCAGACAAAATTAAACGTAACTGGCCCCACTTTATAGCCGATAGCGTATTGGTGTGGTGCGAACGCCAAGCAGAAGAAGGTAATAGCGTAGAACCTTACTGCTCTGAAGTGTTTAACAAGGTGCGTAAAGAGTGGCGGTTGAATGAAAAGTTAACTGCCAAATGGTTCAAGTTTGTCGGCATTCTGTTTATTCGAGACATGAACGGTAAACCATTAGCCAGTGCGGTTGATGATGTTGAACGCCTTGAAAAAGCCCAAGCCTTGTTGCTAGAAGCCCATAAGTTTAATAACAAAATTGGGGTAAGAACCCTGATTGAAAAAATTGATATGCGCATACGTGCGCTAGCGGAATCATAACGACTCCCAACCCCCCAAGGGTTTTTGGCCGAGGTGTTGCCCAGTAATGGAAAACAATAACCGTCGAAACCAACAAACCCTTACCCTAATTTTTTTGATGATAGGTAGGTGACGATATGAGCCTTGGCGGAAAACCTAACACCGATGTTAGCACCAGTATTATTGGTGGTCAGTGGCCTGATTTATCAACAGATGAGTTTCGTAAAATTCGTCGTGTTCCTACCGTTTTCGAAAACGATTCAATGGCAATGGCACTTTATATTGCATCTGATGCTGTTCAAAAGCAGTTATCTAAAATGCTTGATGATAATGGCGATTTACCCACGTTAAGTGAGGTGCAAAAGGCTATTTATAAGCGTGCTGTTTATGGTCGAGCCCATGCTGATTTGTTGAAAGAGTTTGCCACCCAAGACCGCCGCAAAGAAGCCAATAACGTCGCAACCGATGATATTGACCAGCATGACGGTTTCTTAGCCCAAAGCACCCGTGATATTCGCCAATTACTAGGCTTAGGCCGTGCTTCTATTGGGGTGATCTGATGGCTAACGAACCCTACACCAAAACCAAGCTAGAACATTTAACTGAATACATGTTGGCACGTCTAAAAAGTAACGTGCTAGAAAACAAAATAGATTCATGGCAAGAAAGCGCAACGATTCAGGTGGATGGTGAAGACAGGGGTAACGGTGGTCACATTGCTGCGCAGTGGTGATATACCGCAGTGATTTCGATTGAAGATTTTCCACACCAACAACTTGATGCCCGTTATCTGTTTGCGTTAGTCGCATGCTGGTTATCGGACTATGACCGTGATCGAAATGAATACGCTGAACTGGGTGATCCAGAAGTCAGTATTGATGTGAACAACCATGAATCGGCTGATGTCGCCATTGAACTGGAAATGATGGAACCGATAGAAATGATCCCCGACCCAAACGGCTTATTGCTTTGGCGTGGGAAAACATACCGAGTTCAGACCGTGCCGATAGATGTGGCTGATGATGTAGAGGTGAATAATGACACCGACTATTCAGCTTAATGAACGCGACAAACTTAACTTTACAGAAAAAATGGCATTGCTTGCCATGCCGAAGAAAAAGCGAACATGGATATTAAAAACACTGGGTAGATGGGAGCGGAAAAATACCCGTAAACGCATTAGCCAGCAAAAAGACATTCACGGTCGCCAGTTAGAAAAAAAGCAGTCGAAGCAAAAAGGCAAGATGCTCAAACGGATGGGGAAAGGCTTAGAACCCTATGTAAGAAATGCAAACCGTTTAGAGCTGACATGGAAAAACAAGCTGACAGGTCGAATTGCAGCCCGTCACCACCTAGGACAAAAACAACGTATTACTGCCACCCAGATGAAGAAACGCTGGGGAAAGCCTGACTATGACGGACCATGCACCAAAGGTCAGGCGCGTAAGTTACGAGAAATTGGATACATGGTTTCTCGTAAAAATGGCAAAGGGAAAAAGAAGCCAACGTTACGGCACATTATGGAAACCGTTAGCAATGGTAAGGCAGGATTGATGATTAAACAGCTGTCGAGCCAACAAAGCAAAACGGCATGGGATATTCCACTGGCAGAACGTCAGGTGCTGGGAAGTAAGCAACAGGATGTGAATCGCCAGCTTATAAAAATCATTGAGCAGGCAAACAAAAGGAAGTGAAACAATGGCAATCGGTAAGGTAGAGGTTAACAACCTCAATTTAGGGCAGGGAACGCCGCCAGAAATTGAGCGCCATCTGCTATTCATTGGCAAAACAGAAAAAGCTGAATTGCAGGGCAAAGTAACACGTATTAATGCCATGACTGACTTATCTGAAGTCGTGGGTGATGACGGTTTAGGTATAAACGTTTTAGCGGCTCAGGCTAACGGTAAACAGAATTGGACCGCAGCCATTTATGGTTTGGCCGCTGATGATAAGTGGGAAGATGCTATCGACCATGCCAACGAAACAGACGGTTTTGAAGGTATTGCGTTGTGTGATGTCACCACAGTTAAAGCTGATTTCGACAAGATGCAGGCTAAAGCGGAAGAGTTAACCAGCAAGTTAGGCCGCTGGGTTTATATCTTAGCTGCTACACCAGGTATAGATAAGGAAGCTCAAACGTGGTCTGACTATGAAACGGCCATGATCACATTAGCCAAAGATGTCGCAGCCCGTTGGGTAACCCCTGTTCCCATGCTCAATGGCAATAATATTGGCGTGATGGCAGGGCGTTTATGTGACCGCGCCGTAACGATTGCAGATACACCAATGCGAGTGGCAACGGGTTCAGTATTGCTGTTAGGTGCAATGCCTGTTGATAGTGCCGATAAAGCATTGGAAATGTCGACCATTGCAACATTGGCAGAAGCTCGATTCTCGGTACCGCAATGGTATGCCGATTATGAAGGTATCTATTGGTCTGATGCGATGACGCTAGAAACAAAAACAGGTGATTACCAGTTTTTAGAGTATGTACGTCCTGTTCATAAAGCTAACCGTTTAGTGCGTTTTAAAGCCATCGCTCGTATTGGTGATCGTATTCTTAATTCGACTCCCCAAAGTATTGAGTTGAATCGCAGTTACTTTAGAAAAGTGCTGTTCGATATGAGTGAAACCACTGAAATTGGCGGTATTACCTTCCCTGGTGAAATCATGACGCCACGTGATGAAGACGTGACAATTCAATGGGTGAGTAAAACCAAAGTCATTATCAGCCTGATGATTAAACCGCATAACTGTCCTAAGCACATTGTGGTGAATATCGCGCTTGATTTAAGTAACGGAACGGAGGGCTAAGCCATGTCGATGCGTATTTCTGGCAAGAACATGCACTTCACTTTGGGCGATATTAAATTAAAAGCTCAAAAGAATACTTTATCGATTACCGACAATTCAGCCACTAATAAAACCAATGGTGTGCCTGATGGTTATGTTGATGGTGATGTTGAAGCCTCGGGTGAAATGGAATTAACCACTGCTCAGTTTAATTTATTAAGCAAAGCAGCCAAGAACGCAGGTTCATGGCGTGGGCTACCTGATTTCGATGCTATGTATTACGGCAAAATTGATAAAGATGAACTGAAAGTGGAAGCCTTTGGTTGCCGCATCAAGTTATCTGACCTTTTAGATATTGATGGTAATGGCGGGAGTGCCTTGGTTCACAAGGTGCCTTATGAAGTGACGAGTCCTAAGTTTGTTCGCATCAATGGCGTGCCGTACTTGCGCGATGATGAAACTGAAGATTTGGTGCAGTAAAGGGGGATTGATGAGCGATGTTATCGACCAAGGTTGTCGTTTTGAAACCCAATTCACTGAAGTGGCGCTTGCCAACCAGCTGGCAAGGGCTAAGCAAACTGAACAACGTGAAAGTGCACAAGAGTGCAGTGAATGCGGCGAACCGATACCCCAAAAACGCCGCGAAAAAGTACCGGGGTGCAAATACTGCACCGCGTGTCAGGAATTAGCAGACAGAGGACGTCTATGAATATTGCAAAACTCTTCATTGAGTACGTGATTAAGCCAGTGCTTGATCAGCTTGATATGGCAGCAGGTGGTAAAGGTAAGCTGAATACAGAATCAGCTATTGCTTTGATCATGATGGTGGTCGCGCATGAATCCGGCAAGTTTACCTATTCAAAACAAGTGCGAGGGCCAGCATTAGGTTTCACCCAAATGGAGCCGGTTACGTTCAAGTGGTTGGTTGAATGGCTGGGTAAAACAAAACCACATTTGTTAGATGCCATGTCGATGTTTGGGGCCGTTGATAGCCATAACCCCAAATATATGGTGATTTCACCGCAATATGCCGTTGCTGCTGCGCGAATGAATTTGTTGCGATTCCCTGAACGAATTCCTGCTGCTGATGATTTAGATGGCTTGGCACGGTATGCAAAGAAGTACTGGAATACGTCGGCAGGTAAGGCCACGGCTGGCGATTATAAAAAGGCTTATCTCGCCCTAATGGAAGAGGAGTAAGTGGCATGAGTTTTATTACAGGTGTCATGCTAAAAACCCTTTTGGAAGTACTCAAAGGTCTGTTTTTTCAAATCGGTTGGAAAATCATTCTGGAACGTTTCGCAACCCGAGCCGTGGTGTGGGGGTTAGAAACATTGAAGAACCTGACCACCAACGATGTGGTTCAAGCAACGGTTAATGATGTGATTGCATCGCTTCAAGGCAAGCGCTTAAAAGAAGTCCCTAAAAAGGAATAGCTATGGAACCAAACTGGCTGAATGCACTGGTAGCACTTGCCTCATTATTGACATTGCTGACCAGTGTACTCATAGGCTACCTCTTCCGATTATCGAAAGAGCTATCTGATTACAAAACCCATGTGGCGCAATCTTATGCTACCAAAGAAGAATTAAAAGATATGGCGGAACGGATGGAACGCCAAATGGAAACTGGATTTAACCGCATTATTGAAACGTTAAAACAAGGACGAGCAGCATGAAAGAGCAATTGGTTACCCTGAGCATTGGCAGTAATGATTTAGTATTTCAGCCAACAGAAGTTGAATACAACGATTACATGAATGAACTGATGCCAGATAACAAAGTGGCACCTGCTCATAACTTTCTTTTCAACTGTGTAAAGGAAGAAAGCAAAGACGCACTGCGTAAAATTACTGATGCAAACCCAGCTGCATCAATTCAAATTACAGCAGCAGTGATGGCGGAATATGCGCCACAGTTGGAAATTAAAGTAAAAAAATAGATGGTCTTGTCACTGCGTTAGAACGTAACGACTTTGGCAAGATGCTCGCCTGGCGACGAAAGTGGTTACCAGGTGAACCAGACACTGAAGCCAATTTGGCAAGGGCTGTTTGGCTCGAAAAGAACCACTGGGAAAACATGGCAATGGCAACCGCTAACGCTGTCGCAAAAGCCTTTAGTTCATAAGCAAGGATGCATAACGAGTGAGCTTACCAGACGCATTAATGTTTCAAGTGGGGTTGATAGATAAAATCAGTAAACCCCTTGGCAGCATTCAAAAACAATTCGGTGATATGGGGCGCAGTTACCGTGATGGTACTCATACCATGATGGCAGGTGCCGCAGGCGTAGCGAGTGCGGGTTTTGCTTTACAAGCCGCATTAATGCCAGCCATTGAAATGGATCGCGTGTTAGGTGAAGTGAAATCGTTAGGTGTTGCCGATGACCAACTGCAACAGTTAAGTGATACCGCTTTACAGTTCTCTGTTGATTACGGCAAATCTGCCACTGATTTTGTGGCAGCTTCTTATGATATTAAATCCGCAATGGGGGCAATGTCAGGTGATGAATTAGCGGGTATTACTCAAAGTTCCGCTATTTTGGCAGCAGCAACAAAAGCCGATACCGGAACCATTACCAGCTATATGGGCACCATGTATTCGGTGTTTAAAGACCAAGCTGATGCAATAGGCAAAGATAACTGGGCAGAGCAGCTAGCTGGGCAAACTGCCAAATCAGTTGAAATGTTTAAGACCACTGGCGCAGGCATGAGTGACGCCTTCAAAACCATTGGTGCTTTAGGTAAAACCCACGGTGCAAGCATGACGGAGCAAATGGCTGTTCTTGGTATGTTGCAAGGTTCAATGAGTGGTTCAGAAGCGGGTACTAAATATAAAGCCTTCCTTTCCGGTGTTGTTGGTGCGCAAGACAAATTAGGTATGTCGTTTGTTGATAGCAGTGGAAAGATACTGCCGATGTTCGACATCTTAAATAAGTTAAAAGATAAGTTTGGTGATCTTGATTCGACCGAATTAAGCCAAATAAAGACTGCTTTTGGTAGTGATGAAGCAGTGCTGTTGATTGCCGATATGATGGATAAAACGGGCGATCTTAAAAACAATATGCGCCAGCTAAATGATGCTAGCAATATTGATACAGCGAAGAATATGGCAGCCGCCATGACCGACCAATGGGAGCGATTAGAACAAGGTTTATTTGCTGTTCGAGTTGCATTTGGTCAGGTGTTGTTACCAGCCATTCTGCCCGTAGTTGGCGCAATGGCTAATGGTGCAAACGAAGTACTGCTTTGGACCAAACTGTTCCCTAACCTGACTAAATACATAGGTGGTGCAATGGTAGCTGTGTTGGGGCTAGTTGCTGCTGGCGGTCTGTTCACCATGATGATGGGAATAAGCAAGCAGGCAATGGTTGCCGTCACTTTAACCATGAAAGTTTGGGCTGGCATGAATTTGCTACTGACTAAAGGCATGGTGGCATTACGCGCCGCTGTTTTTGCTGCCAACCTCGTTATTGCCGCAAACCCTATTGTGCTGGTTATTGTCGCCATTGTTGCAGCTGTCGCGGCAGTCGGTGCCTTGATTTACTACTGGGATGATCTGAAAGCCAGTTTTGGTGATACAGCTTGGTTTCAAGCAATAGATTTTGCTGTGAATTCAATTATTCAAACAGTTAAAGCGTTACTTGGAATATTCAAACCCTTCTTACCTTTACTTTCATGGCTGGCGAATGCTGTAGGTGTAATTTTGGTTGGGGCATTTAACATTCTTTCTAGTGTGGTGATGACAATAGTTGATGCGATCTCTTTGGTTTTTTCTGGCTTAGCCTCGGTGTTTGTTTTCTTGATGAATACGGTGGGGTTGGTTATAGCAGGTATTGCAGGAACTATCGGTTTAGTCATGAATATACTCACAATGGTTTTTCAAGCGATAAGTGCTGGCTGGCAATGGGTGATGAGCGGTTTCACCGACACCAGTGGTTTTGATGGATTGTTTGCTTTAGCTGAAAATTTAAAAAACATCTTTGGCACCGTCTTCCGCTGGATATCAGAACAGCTAGGCAGTGTATGGGAAATGGCTAAAGATTTGGTGGATTGGATACCGGGCTTTGGTGGTGATGATGCTGAAATTAAATCTCAATCCGTCCGGCAGGCGACCCCACGAGCACAAATGCAACCAGGTGGCGCTGCGAAATCAATAGCCAGTTATCAAACCCGTTCAACCAATTACGGTGGGGTGGCGATTTATCCTACCTACATGGGCAGCCCGCAAGACATGGCGAGCGAACTCGAAATGGCGGCAGGCTGATGGCGGATTATACGTATCAAGATGTACTGATAGATAACGGTGATGTGGTGCTAGATGCTGGCCGTAACCCTTTGCTGATTCATGACAGGGCAGTGATCGCCCAAGACATTAAACACGCCATTATCGAAAGTAATTTGGCCGTTGAATTGATTGCCGAACGTAGCCCATCACTGAAAGCTGATATCCGCACTAAGTTAGAGCTGTTAGTGGAGGAAGACGTTCGCTTGGTGCCTGGAACAGTACGTATTGAAGAGCCCCTAGCAGGCATGATTTATATTTCTGCCAAGACCATTGATTTTGGCGACGTGGCTTTGGCTGTGGGTAATGTGGAGACGCAACGTGACTGATATTCCAAAACCTGATTTTACCGAACTTGCTAAAAAAGCGGGATTACCTCTCGATGAAGTGCAATGGAAAGCATTGTTGAAAGAGGAGACGAAAAAGCAAGGCAGTATGATTGCTAACGACTCTACATATTCACCGTTCTGGCGGTTAATTGAGGGGATGGTGATTAAGCCGACGGTATGGCTCATCAACACATTCTTGGTCGGGTATGTTCTACCCAATATGTTTGTCGCAACGGCCAAAGATAAATGGTTAGACCTATGGGCGTGGCAGTTCAATGTCAATCGTAAGCCTGCGACGAAAGCGGTTGGTCAGGTGATGATTCATCGGGCTGCCGTTAAAGGGCCTGCGCTCGTGGTACCGAAAGGCACATTTATCCAAACCGATCCTATTAATGGCAGTGTATATCGTGTGGTGCTACGGGAAGACGCCAAGCTACCAGAGAATGTACTCACGTTTGTTGCTGAGGTAGAGGCTGAACTGGAGGGGGCTGCTTACAACCTTGGTGAAGGTTATTACCATATTCTAACAACCGCGGTCCCAGGCATTGCACGAATGGTGAACTCGGCAGATTGGTTGATAGCGGCGGGCGCTGATAAAGAGAGCGATGACCAGCTACGTGTCCGTATTCGTAATCAGTTTAGTGGAGTGGCGAAATGGCACATCGATGCGGCTTACCGTTCATTACTGATGCTTCGCGCGGGTATCAATACCGAAAATATCTTCTTTGAACATAATGCACCACGTGGCCCTGGCTCTGCCAATGCGTTTATTTTGTTGGACTCAGGTGAGCCGTCAAAGCAAATGTTGAGTGATTTGAACACCCATATTAACCAGAAAGGTAATCACGGTCATGGTGATGACTTACGTGTTTATGCGATGCCAAGCAATATGATTGAAGTGAGCTGTCGAGTCTGGGCTGTTCGCATGTTGTCTGACACAGAAAGGTTGCATTTAGAAACCAATATAGGCTTGTTTATCAGCTCGGCCTTCAGGCAAAACACCGATTATAAAGTGACGAAAACAAAGCCATCTTCACGATTTAGCTTTTCTAAGCTGGCGCAAGAACTCCACGGTCAATTTCCAGAAATTGAATCGATTGAATTCGACAATGCAGATATCGCCAATGGTATGGAAGTGCCACGCATGAGGCGATTGGAGGTAAACATTGAAACTACCTGAATTTAAGCTCAAGCACTGGATGGGTAAGGTCGAGATCTTCAAGTTGGCAAAAGCCTTACTCGGTTACTGGGACAGAATCAAAGCCGTATTGGAATGGCCGCTGCAGCAACTTGACCCAATGGTAGCACCGATCGAGTTTGTCGATTTGATCGCGTGGCAACGAGATATTGAGCGATTACCCAAAGAGCCTGAAGAAATATACCGAATTCGAGTGAACTTTGCTTACCCATTTGCTGCTGGCGGTGGCTCCGAGTTGGGCTGGGAAGATATGTTTGCCAAACTTGGCTACCCACACATCAAAATCGCTGAACGTTTGAATTATTACCCTTGGGATGTGGTGAGCGTAAAAGTGAATGATGGTGACATCAACGATGTCCCAGGCTTGATGGATGCCATCGTGCGGCAATATGGGCGAACGTGCCGACGTTACAGTTTTGATGTGACCACTACAGCAAATTTTTATGTTTCGGTTGCGGAGTTTAGCAACACCCACGAAACCTACAGCGCTTCAATAGGATAAGAGTATGGCAGTTATTACTATCGCAGGTGAACAGCTCATTGCGCAAAAGCAGCAAGCAGAGCAGCCGCTAGAAATTGCTGAGTTTATATTGGCTTATGTGCCAGGCATTGATCTCTCAGTGCCGCCTGTAAGAAATCAGGTAATTCCACCAAGTAACCAGATTCGGTTGAGAATGGCACCGACACGCAGTGCCTATGTAAATGCCAATGAAGTGGTGTACTCACTTATCCTAGATAACACGGTGGGGAACTTTGACTTCAATTGGCTAGGTTTGGTTAGTGAAGAAAGGGTGTTGGTATCAGCCAACCATATGGTTGTGCAATCTAAGCGCAAGAATAATGAGCTTACGGGGGAGGAGGGGAATAACCTGACTCGAAATTTCCTAATGAAGTTCTCGGGTGCACAGGCTATCACTAATCTGACTATTTCTGCAGAGACTTGGCAGTTTAATTACGCTGAGAAGCTCAATGAAATGGATCAGTTATTAGTTTCACTGACTACTGGCTTGCTATCCACTCAAAAAAATCTGGTTGAACTGAGTCATGAAAATATGGTTTTGAGCGAGTTTAATCGGGAGTCAACCACTCAATTGAATCAGTTAAGGGCAGAGGTTGGAGCGAACAAACAACTGCTTGTCGAACATAAAACTGATATGGAGATACAACATAATCTAATGGTTGATGACAGGCATGAAATGGATATTACTTTGACCGCGACGGTGATAGAAACGCAAAGTCAGACTATTCAAAATGATTTCGAAATTATGAAGTTAAGTGAAAAAATCCGAAAGGTGGAGAAACAACATGAGTAACGTAGAAAATTTATTGCGTCAAACAATTGATGCCTCATTACAACAAACAGCCGCTAGTAAAGAAGTGTCTAATGAAGTTCGTGGCAAGATGGCGCAGATTGATCAAAAAGCTGATCAGGCCATTGCTGATTTTGAAGCTGCCTTTCCTTCTGAGTTTAATCGACATACTAAACGACAGGTTTTTATTGATCCTGTTAATGGGAGAGATGTTCCAAATGCAAGCGTATATAAAACGATTTTATATGGCTTAACAGATAATTCGTTTGTGCAAGCCCTCTTTATTACTTTAAGCGGTGATGTTGAGTTTAAAAGTTCCTACTTAGTAACGAATCGTTATTTAAGCATTAATCTTGGTGGTCATACGCTTACCAGAACAACTCACTCGGCGATGTTCAATGGGGAGTTAAATGTTTTCTGTAAGATATATGGCGGGATGCTTAATTTCGATTTGTTGCAGCCTAAACTTGTGAATCCGCATCGTGGTCTTGCTCCATTTTTCTACACGGTTGATACAGCGATGACTTTGTTGCTGGGAGACCGTGATGGCTGGAATGCTGCTGGTTCTTATCTTGGAGGTTTAACAGTGCGTTCAAATTCACCACATCTTATTTCGGCTGTGGGTTCGCATATTGATTATCGTACTCACTCTTGTCGTTTTGAACTGCAAGGAGGTGCTACGACTTGTAATGTAATTTATGCAAGTTCGGGTGGCTCGATTGATCAGTATGCGTCTTACAACGTGGCCGCAGATGTAGGCTTTTCTTGGGATTACAGTGCTGCGTAAGGTAAGGAGTGGCGATGTTATTAATAATTGAATATAACGGAAAAGTTTTCACTGGAGTTGACCCAGATAGTGAAGATGGAAAAAATTTACTGCATAACTTTAGTGTTCCTCAATCAGTGGTTGATTCAGCAGTTGCCGCGCAAGCGTTAGTCGATGCACATAATAAACGTAAGTCGGCTTATATAACTGAATCCGACTCGCTTTATATGGAATGGCAATTTGACCAAACGCCAGAGTCTGAAAAAGCATGGCGCGATAAGGTGACGGAAATAAAAGACCGTATCCCGCTACCAAAATAAATGGGAGGTAAATCATGATTGAAGCCATTTTGCTTTCGATTGTTCTTCGCTGGGGATGGACAGAGTTCACCACCGAGCCAATATGCCAACAAGAAGTGATAAAAGATGGTGTCAAATACACCATGCCTATTAGCTGTTTAGTACTAACCGATCAAGAGAGTAACTAATGCTTACTCTCGATGGCACACAACTTCAGCTTAAGCAGCTAAAGATTGGCGTACGCCAACAACTTGCCGGACAGGATATGTCCGGCCAAACCTCATCCACTGATCAAGTGGAAACAGGTACTAAAGGAAAAATTCTTACCGTTAAAGGTGTGATTCCATTCGATAGAGCTAAATTGCTGACAAACTTATTCAGTATGGCAGAAGCACTGGAAGAAGGTTCCCGCCATATCTACCGGATAAGCAATAAAACGGCAGAAGCTTTGAGGATTCGTCAAGCTAAATTCCAAGGTGCTATTCGCGCCGATGAGCAAGATACTCACAGGCAATGGAGCGTTTCATTTGAACTGGTAGAACATCTGTCTGTGCCTGAACGAATTGAACAGCGACAGCCAGATAAGCCAGCCGCACAACAAAAAGCACAGGGTGTCACAACACCCGTTGATAGTGGTGAAAAAAAAGATGTACCACCGGGAACAGAGGTGGAAACGTCATTTGTAATGAGTGTATTAAAAAGGATTGATAACTCACTAGCATGACAATTAACAACAAGTTCTTATGCCGCGCTTATCTGGGCAGTGAAAAGGTTAAAGTAAAATCTCATCGCGTCATCTTTACTGAAAACACTCCCGGTCGCTGCAACATTACTGTTGAAGGTAACCCCGACCTGAACACCATCGTAGCGGTTGATTTAGGTTGGGGCGATGCTATTAGCCGTGTCTTTCTCGGTTATATCGAACGGGTGCAGCCTGCTGAAAATGGTTGGTCAGTTATATTCTGTCGTGAACTTGTCGCCGTGCTTTATCAGCCTATCAATATCATCATGCGTCACCCAACCTTAATGCAGTTGCTTAGTAACCTGACTAATAAAACAGGGCTGCAATTTGTCACCTCAGAAAAAGCCTACAGCCAAACATCTATCCCTTGCTTTTACAGTGACGGTAATGGTTATCGTGTGATGGATGAATTAGGCCAAGCATTCAGCATTGATGATTTGTTCTGGCAGCAGCAAGGCAACGGGCAGATATTTGTTGGTAGCTGGAAAGATTCATTCTGGGCAGATAAACCCATCACCATACCTAACGAGTTAATGACCCATCACACCGCAAGTAAATCCGTGAAAGTGCCAGCCATTCCCAAATTAAAGCCGGGTGTGGTGGTGAATGGAACACGTATCACTGGTGTCGAGTTTGAAGAAACGGAGGTAAAAATCACATGGAAGGTGCAATAAAGCGGATTATCTTTAGATTATTCCCAGAATTGACTGGGCGATGGCATTTACCGCGCTGGGGTAAAGTTGTCGCACTGCCAGAGCTGCCAGAAGAAGGGCAGTTTTCTGATCGCTTTTATCCCTACTATGCAGCCGATGTTCAACTCATTGATGAAAAGGGCATGGAATATAAAGACAAGCCACCCTTGCAAGCCGTTCCTTTGCCTATACCCGGTCTTGGTGATCATGCGGGTCGTCTAGAACCACCCGCTATTGGCAGTATTGTTGAGATAGGGTTTATCTTTGGTCAGCCAGATAAGCCCTTTATTCGTTGCGTATTACCATTAGGTTTTAAGCTACCGGCTATCAAAAAAGGTGAGAGTCGGTATCAACAGCGTAAAGGTGTTTACCATCATGTTGATCAAGAAGGTAACTTTGAAAGCACCACAGATAAGAACGCTACCCTCAATTGTATTGACCGCAACGTAAACGCCATCAATTACACCGCCGTTATTGAGAAAATGCGAAAAATGGTAATAAAGCAAAGTGAAGAAATCACCATCCTGAAAGACCAGGTGCAAGATATTAAAGGACAAGTAAATATTACCGTGGGTAAAGACCTCGCCATAACAGCACAGAACATAACTGAAGATGCCGACACCATAAAACTCAACGGTGGGAAAGGGGTATGTACTGGTGCGAGTATTTGCCCGTTTATGGGTAAACCTCATGTAGATGTATCAAGCACAGTATTTGCAGGGAAAGATTAAAATGGCACTCAGTAAATCGTCACTGAAGCAGAAATTAGAAACTGAATTAAGAGCCCAAGGCTTTGTGCTCGATGGTGAATTCGCAATGGCTGGCATGATGGCTGAAGCCATTGCCAATGCTGTTGTGGATGAAATGACCCAGAACGCGAAGGCTAATGTGCAAGGTGGAAGTTCTGCAGGAGAGCACCCCATCATCTAATAAGAACAACCCTAGTGAAATCATTACAGAGCGCCCACAGTAGGGCGCTTTTTTATATCTGATGTAATCACACCACCTATCTATCAAAGAAAGCACAGAGGCTAGCACAAGCCACCACGGAAACTATGACGGCGACGTAAACGGCACGGAATCCGCACTCCTCCTCCCCCTCCTGCGGGCTTTTTGATCTAATTTTTTTTCAGTTTTATATTTCTGCAATTCTGGCATGAATGATAAAGGCTAAATCAATCGCCAAGGCAGAGTATACGCGGGGGCTGCGAGGTAATCACAAGGCTGAAAAGTAGGGTTGAAAGGGGTAAATAAAATTTCAATGATTGATCATCTTTTCACTGTTTTTCAGTTTAATGATCACGTGAGCGAATGAAAGTACCAAGTTAAGCTATTGATAATAAATTGAATATTGTCTTTTTCGTGGCGTTTTTATGAAAAATAAGGATCAAGTGTGATTTCAGATGAAAGCAACAAGCCCAATACCCACGCGGGATAAGATCATTTTTAGAGAAGCTGAAAACTGAAAAGTACAGCGTGGTATCTTCATAGTTCAAATTTGCCGTAGAAGTTTGATGCTGTCTGTTTTCAGGTTGCTTTAAACAAGGGCGTACAGATAACGCTTTAATGTGAGATATACGATTTGAGATCGTATATCTTTGTGACTCTTTTATATAAAGTGTCGTTAAGATTATGATTTTTGTCTGTTTTTTGAAGGAGAGCAAAGAAAGATTTGCGAATGGGATATGCGATCTCAGATCGCATAATAAAATGTTAGCACATTCAGGATAACTACGGTGGATTAGATGGAAGTAGAATTACTTATTGATATTTCGACAATTTTGAGTGGGCTGTCTACTGTAGCGATTGCTGTTTTAACAGTTTTTCTCTGGAGAGAAAATAGGCTACTGAGAAAAGCTGGTTCTGAACCAAAGTTAGTCGCATATTTTGAACCTCATCCTGACGGAACTGGTGGATTAAATATTTCGGTTGCGAATGTAGGGACTGGTCCTGCTCGTGATGTTTATATTCAATTTAAAGGTGAGGAGTCTGACTTCACTAATTACGATCTGATTCTTGATTGTACAGAAAAAAGGGGGCCACTGACCCTGATACCTCAAGGTGAAAAAATCTCGGTTTTGTTTGCAATAGGTTACCAACTTTTTAAGCCAAAGAATGGTAATGAACGTAAGCCATTACCACCATTCTCCGTCGCATTAGAATGGAAAAACCTAGATGGAAAAGCAGTTTTTCGAGACGAATATAAACTTGATGTTAACCCTTATGGAAGTTTGCCGGGATTTGTAAATAAGCCATACCTTCTAAAAATAGTTAACTCAATTGATGGTGTAAGTAAGAGTGTTTCTAGGCTCAATAAAGATGTAACTGGCTTGGCAAATATCATTGAAGCAAACAAGCTAGAGGAGCCATGGGTACAGAAACATAGGGGCAACAGTGACTAAAAATGTGCTAACAAACAATTTAAGCAGATTCGCAACGCGTGGCAATTTTGGTTTGCAGTGAGTTTTGTGTTTAAGGCGCAATGCGGTGGCTTTTGTAATGCGTCGCTCACTACTTAATTGGGCGTTATACCGTTTTATTAACATCACAATGTCTTGAAATCTATGCATTAAGCCCGATATATAAGATATATTTATTGTAAAGGGCGAAAATTTGAAAACTATTAATGTAAAACCTGGAGATGTTGTTGTATCGGACTTTGGCGTATATCAACACTGGTCGATTGTTACTGATCGAGTATGCTCTGAGGGTTCACCAATGCTGATATCTGCCACAAAACGTAATGGCACTGTTCATGAAGAATCTTGGAGTGAGGTTACACAAGGAAAAAAAACCTACGTAGCAAACACACAATTTTCTAAACCTATTTTGGATGTTTTAATTGACGCTCGATCTCAGATTGGTTCATGGTCTTATTCTGTAACTTCCAATAATTGCGAACACTTTGTTAAATGGGCTACAGGATTAAAAGTATCATCTACTCAGGTTAAAGCTGGTGTTGCGGGAGCAGGAGCTGGAATAGCTTTAGTCGGTCTATGTTCTGAAAACCCCAAGTTAGTGAAATTTCTTGGTTGGTCTGTATTGCTAGGTGGACTGGCTGTTCTAGGTGCAAAAGCCTTAGAAAAGCCTGATAAAACAACGGTATAACAAAGGCGTCAAGGGTGACGTGTTACACTCGGTGGTTTTGGTATGGAGTTTGGTGTGCTTGGTAAGTTTATCGTGGCGCACCTTATGCCCGACGTTATGTTCATTAGGAGGTTAATTTGGAACTTTGTGAAACTTCAAAAGATTATGAGTTACTAACACAAAAGATATATAAAGCTATATTGGAGTCAGAGGGCGTCGAAAATCTTGAAGTAAAGCATGATGAAAAAGTTCGAGGTAAGTCTGGAGTAGAGCATCAAATTGATGTTTTTTGGGAGTATAAGTATGCAGGAGTGAGCCATAAGGTACTTATTGAATGTAAGTATTATTCTAAAGCGGTCTCTCTTATTCATGCTAGAAATATGCTTGGGCTATTAAATGACATTCCAAATAGTCAAGGCCTACTTGTAACTACGCAAGGATTTCAATCTGGCGTTATTGACTTCTGTAACCACTATGAAATAAATTTGAAGCGAATTAGACCACCTAAAGGTTCTGATTGGGATGGGTGCATTCAAATTGTGAATGTTAATGGTGAAGTATATCAAAATCAATATTTGAACTTAGGTTTTTCCTTTGATGCTAGAGATGAGAAAACGAAAGTTTTCTTTGAGGTTAACGGAAAGGAAATATCATTTAATGCATATGATGTGACCGTTGAAGACGAAGGTGAAAAATATTTTATTGGTAAGTGGTTAGATAAAAATATTATCTCTAATCTCGCTGAGTTGGGCGTAGAAAGAGAAGATGTAATCGAACCAGATGACGCATATGTCATTTTATCTTCAGGTGATAAATTAAAACTACGTAATGTGAAAGTTCTTTGGGAACTAACAAAGCAAGATTTATCCATATCTGTCGACGCTATGGATTTTGTACATGCTGTTTTAGAAGATTTTGGTTCAGGTAAAGTTGAATACACTTTGAACAAATGAATATAAAAACATCAATTTGACGCGTTTTACTCCGCAGTTTTGGTATGGAGTTGTGTGCGTTTGGTTGGTTCATCGTGGCGCAACTTATGTTAGACGTTAGCCTACAAGGTAAATATGAATATATTTTTTAAAATAGCGATTACTCTCGTTATATCGACTCTCTCATTTAATACTGTTGCTGATACCAAAAATGAAGTTATGGGGCGTAGCTATGTTGAGAATACAAAGCCTTTTAAATTGTCCACTGGTGAGGTAATTCAATTAGAGCAATTAACAAGGGTTTTCGTAAGCAAACAAGATGATTGGATTTTAATCCTTAACTATCGAACAGATACGTTGGATAAAACTGAACTTCGGAGAAAAGCTGACTTAATATGGGAACGATTTAAAGTACGTGTAGAGAAAGATGGCTTTAAGTATGCAGGTATTCACGCGAAAAAGTATTCAGTCGAAAATCCAAAAGAGACAGATCATTTTAAAGGTTACAATTTAGTTCTAATCAAAGATGACAATGGTAAATGGAATTATGTTGAATCGAAAAAGTAGGCTAACAAGTCATTCAAACGGAATAAAAACAGTTGGTTAGGTTCCGCTTCGGCACACATTATAACCAACTATTTTTGTCCGCTTAAGTGGGCGTTACACGAACTCTGTTATTGCCGTTGATTGGATATTTTGCTCGCTTAATTTGGCTAGTCTAATTAAACTCATTTTTCATCAAGTAGTTCAGGGTTAGTAGACAGCAACTTCTTGCTGGAATACAGAAACCTTGATGAGTTGTGGGAAAACATCGGCAAAGTATTAAATAAGTACGGCGCGAAAAGCCCATTCTCAGTGTCTAGCCCGAATCTTTAAGCCTGTGAAAAGCAGCCTAAATAATGTGGCGATGTTTTATGTGTCGCCACTTTGTCGCCATTTCTTATTATATTTATCATCAACTCTTTGATTTTAAAGTGGTTGTGTTGATTTGCATAAGACGATCACATCACCAACCACCCGAACCGTTAATCATGTTATTGAATTCTAATAAAACCCCGACAATGATGACTTATTATTAGTTATGCATTACCGGGGTTTTGTGTATCTAATACTAAGAGAAAGTCTTACAAATTAAGATCGAGTACTTAGGTCACTATAAGGCTTAAGCATGTGCTAATGCCTGAGCCCGTTGCAGAATTTCAACAATGGGGGCTGCTTTATTCAAACTGCGAATGTCGACAAATAATTCTTTAGCCTCAGGATATTCATGACGCAGGTAGGCAAACCACTGCTTAACACGATTAGGGTAGTAGAGCCCTTTATCACCCTTGATTTCAAATTCAGAAAACTTAAGCAATAGCTGAATAACATGGTGCCATGGCATGTGTGCTTCATTGCGTTTTATGACATTACACAGGTTGGGTAAATTGAGCGCACCACGGCAAATCATCAAGGCATCTGTTTGGGTAACGTTTAAGCATGCTTGTCCGTCTTGGTAGTTCCAGACTTCACCATTAGCAATAATGGGAATAGAACTTTTTTCTTTTACTTGACGGATGTAGTCCCACTTTATTGTTTCGGCTTTATAACCATCGACTTTTGTACGAGCATGAATAGCAATTTCATCACCGCCAGCCTGTGCTACGGCATCGACAATTTCAAAGCAGTGCGTTGGGTCATCCCACCCTAAACGAACTTTTGCTGTTACAGGTTTCGTTGGGCAAACAGCACTACGTACTTCTTTTACTATTTGGTAAATCTTTTCGGGTTCTTTAAGCAGAACTGCACCACCGCGATTCTTATTTACCGACTTCGCTGGGCAACCAAAATTAATATCGATACCCGCCGAGCCAAGATTACTTGCACGGTATGCATTTTCAGCCATCCATACAGGCTCTTGACCTAACAGTTGAACACGCACAGGTGTACCTGACGTTGTTTTTCCACCATGGTGAAGCTCTGGACACAGGCGATAAAAAACGCTACTTGGTAATAAGCTATCAATAATCCGAACGAACTCTGTGACGCAAAGATCGTAATCATTGATGTTTGTTAGCATTTCTCGCATTAAAGGGTCTAAGACACCTTCCATTGGACCTAAAATTACTCGCATATCACCCGTGGCTTTATCTGTGTGGCTACAAAAAGTGTAAGGTGCGAGATTTTAGTGCCCAAAGGCGTGCTTGTCATCTAATCTTATGCGTTAAGCCGATTTATTCTTATCGCTCTTGTGTGATGACTTTTTTCTTTTTAATGCTTTTCCTGATATTACCTGTGTTTTTTTACTATCGGTATACTCAGGTTCTAAACTTAGGGTAAGCATATTACGGGCAACATCATCAGCAGGAATGGGCTCTAAATTACCAAGAGGGCCCATCAAAAGAGGGTGGGTTATTTCAAATAAACGTTGAACAATAATTTCATCTTTACGGGGTTTAGAACGTTCGCCCGTTAATGGCCCTGGTCTAACAAATGTGCAGCGAGCAAAGCCCATCTTGCTGAGTGCTTGTTCCATTTTTCCTTTACAGCGTAAATAGTGGGAAGGTGACCACGGGTGAGCACCAAGACTGGATACAACCGTAATATTTTTTACGCCCAATAAATGCATCGTATTAGCCACATCTTTGACTAATTGATAATCAATAGCTTCTAAATCTTTGCTGCTGCCAGCTTGCTTCGTCGTCGTGCCTAGGCAGATGTAACCGTATGTTGGTGTATGATCTGTCTCGTTCCATGTTGTTACCCGTAGTTCTGGGTGAACAATTTGCGTGAGATTTTTACTGTGAAAAGGCAGTTCACGGCGTGACAAAGAATAAACGATATTAAAATGCTCGCAGGCCAGTAATTGATGAAGAAGTTCATCACCAACTAGTCCACTAGCACCCGCAATAATCGCACTCGCTTTTTCTTGACGCATTATGTTGTCCCTAACTACCAAAAAGAAAGACGTATGAAGTCATGTGGATATATATCTACCCAAGTTACCTCAATATGCTCGTTTCAGCGAGAATAAAACCAGTTTTGCCTTTATCTTCATCAAATATCAACACTATTTATGTAAAATTGCAGTGTTGGTTGAAGATAAAGTTTAGTTGCACGCTTTGGTTTAACTATTTGTTAACGTTAATGATGGGGTTATTAACGTAGAGTTTGCTGTCCTGTTTCTCGCATCCTCAGGCTGTTGAGGTATAATCGGGTTATATTGAGAACCGTATGATAGAACCGGAAAATAAAATGACAGATTTAATGACACTACCAGCTGATTGGGACGGCATGCCAGCCGCATTCATTGAAGGCGCACTTTTGGCTGCGAATGCAAACCCGAAGCCACTCGTTCCAGAAGCATGGTTACCAGTACTTATTAATGGTGGTGTGGTTGAAGAAGATCAAAAAGATGTGACCGATGAGCAGAAAAAGGCAATCCTTAGCCACTTTCAAATGCAGTATCAGTACATCAAAGCGGGTGAGTACGAACTACCAGAAAGTCTTGTGTGGAATGCAGAAAACGGGGTAAACGAATCGTTAGGACATTTTGCAGAAGGTTTCCTAAGTGTATGGCCTCAAATCGAACCTAATTGGGCCGAACAAGCTATTTCGGATGGCACTATGCGCATGTTATCTGCGCTTATTACAACTATGATGCTGCTACTTGATGAAGAAGATACATTAGCGCAAATGAAAGAGGCTGGAATGACAAGCCTACCAACGCCGAGCGATCTTTACCCTCAAGTATCACTCATGATTGGTGAAGTGGTAATGGCTGCTGATGAAATACAGCAGGGCGCGGGTGCACAAGCTGTAAACCCGTACAAAGAAACAGGTCGTAACGATGCTTGTTTATGCAATAGCGGTAAAAAATTCAAGCAATGTTGTGGTAAGTAATGCCGCAAGAAAATATGCGCAACACTGCGGAATCGGTAAGCATTAAACCGATTATTTTGGTTGTGGCTGGGGTGATTGAAAAACAAGGTCGTTATTTATTAGCGCAGCGTTTTGAACATGCCAGTCAAGGTGGTTTATGGGAATTCCCCGGTGGTAAAGTGGAAGAGGGCGAAACACCTCAAGCTGCTTTAGAGCGAGAGCTAACGGAAGAGCTGGCTATTCAAACAACAACAGGTCGGTTTTTAGCTGACAGTGTGTTTGATTATGGCGATAAGATAATCCATTTGAAAGGATACCTCAGCCATTGGGAATCAGGCTCATTAGTTTTACACAGCCATCAAGCGAGTGTATGGGCTGAGTTAACGGAAATAAGCCATTATGCACTTTGCCCTGCAGACTATCCTATTTTAGAGGTCTTAGTCGCCAAATAGAGCACATTAAAAAAGGAGAACGTGATGTTCTCCTTTTTTGTTTAAGCCGTTCAATGGTGCTTTATATCAATCTAGACATTTACATATCCAGAATGGTATTCGTCCTTTTACTAAAAAACTGAGCAATAACGATCAATGCTAATGTGACTAAATTACTTGCAAAGATAATAACGAGCCATTGTGGCATTGATTGCCCAAGGAAAGTCCAAACAACTTTTGCACAATCGCCGTAAGCTTCGAACATCCATGGAGCCCACTTGTTCAATGGTGCCCAATTAGGGAACTGTACAAAGAGATCACAGGTTGCAAAAGGTGATGGGTTGAATTGATAACCCACATGTTCAATCGAGAGCTGTAAGCCTCTTACTGCGCTGTAACCCCACGCGATAAGCCCAGCCCAACGAATGATGGCATATTGTGGAGCAATAGCGCCTAACAGTGCTGCAAACGCAATGCCCATCATGGCAACGCGCTCATAAATACACATTACGCAAGGCCCTAGTTTCATACCATGTTGGAAGAACAGAGCACTGCCCTCGAAAAAGACAATACACAGTAGTAACAGTAACCAAGATATACGACTTTTTGAGAATGTGTTCAGAAATTGCATATGATGATCTCTAAGCTAATTGAAGTCAAAAGTATAAAAGAAAGCCCTGACTAATCAGGGCTTTTACATTTCTATCAGACACTCATAATCGAGAATAATTCAATTAATGTCCAGCCGCAGGTGCAATCGTCGATATAACTTCACCCGTATTATGAACCAGCCAGCCCATGTCGTAGAACCATTCAGTCATTGGCAGAAGCATAAATTCGATACCTGCTAAGCCAACCAGTGCAAGTACAATAGTATAAGGCAATGCCATATATACCATACGACCATACGAAAGGCGGATTAAAGGAGCAAGTGCCGAGGTCAGTACGAATAAGAATGCAGCTTGACCATTTGGTGTTGCCACTGACGGTAGGTTTGTACCCGTGTTAATGGCAACCGCTAACATGTCGAATTGATCACGAGTAATCGCGCCATTGACTAAAGCAGATTTGACTTCATTAATGTAAACTGTACCAACAAAGACGTTATCCGACACCATAGAAAGTAAACCATTGGCGATATAGAACATCGTCATCTGTGCATTACCGTTAAGGGTCAGCACCCAAGAAATAATCGGTGTAAATAACTGTTGATCAATGATTACAGCAACTACCGAGAAGAAAACGGCTAATAATGCGGTAAACGGTAACGCTTCTTCAAACGCCTTGCCTAAAGCATGTTCTTCAGTAACACCAGTAAACGATGTAGCAAAGATAATAACAGTCAAACCAATCAAGCCCACAGCTGCTAAGTGCATGGCTAGACCAATAATTAACCATACTGCGATCAGTGCTTGCGCTGTTAATTTAGCGTAATCGATATTTGTACGGCTTTTTCGTTCTTCGTTATCATAATCGACCAAAATTCTGCGTACGTTTTCAGGCAAATGTGTTCCGTAACCGCAAATTTGGAATTTTTCGACCAAAGCGCACGTCAATAATCCACACATAAAAACAGGAACCGTCACTGGCGACATGCGAAGAATAAACTCACCAAATAACCAACCTGCTTGGTCGGCAATAATCAGGTTTTGAGGTTCACCAACCATTGTCATTACGCCACCTAATGCTGTACCGATACCGGCGTGCATAAGTAGGCTACGTAAGAATGAGCGGTAATTTTCCAGATCATCTCGGCTCACTTCACGCACGTGAGTATCTGTGGTGTGATCATGAGAAGTGTTAGGATCTTGCCCTGATGCTACTTTGTGATAAATGCTATAGAAGCCGACTGTAACGCTGATAACAACGGCGATAACCGTTAGTGCATCAAGGAAAGCGGAAAGAAATGCAGCCATTAAACAAAAAGATAGTGACAGCAGAATCTTAGAGCGAATACCAATCAGTATTTTAGTAAAGATATAAAGCAGTAACTGCTTCATAAAGTAAATGCCAGCTACCATGAAGATCAGTAGTAGTAATACTTCAATATTCGCAACCAGCTCATGTTTTACCTGAGCTGGGCTAGTCATACCGATAGCAACAGCTTCAATAGCTAATAACCCGCCAGGTTGGAGTGGGTAACATTTCAGTGCCATTGCTAATGTGAATATAAACTCAACAACTAACAGCCAGCCTGCAACAAAAGGGTCAACTAAAAAGAAAACAAAGGGATTGATGATAAGAAAGGAAATTATTGTAATTTTATACCAATCAGGCGCTTTACCTAAAAAGTTCTTAATAAACGCGTTCCCTAGCGAAATAGCCATCTTTTGGGGTCTCTTATAATGTACGTGTTAATAAATGAGCTGGGCGCGGCCTTTGTATCAATTAAGACCTCTAAGCTAAACATCATATCTGGTTGGATAAATTAGATGGTGTTTAACTTAAAGTAGGCAGCAGCGTCCATTCAGCTCCCAGTATTAATGCGATGCTAACTGTACCGTTAGATCTGAATCAGTCAAGTTATGTCGGCTGATGTTACATAAATTATTCAGGTTTCATCTTAAAATGAGAATATTAATGTGCTAGAAAGCACGGTATGCAATTTACAGTTAAAAGTGTAAGCAAATGTTGCGCAGAATCAACTTTACTTAACATCTAGGCCTGAATGTGCATCTATACCCAAGTTATAATCCTTTCTGTAATTTCGCCTATTCTTGAACTAGTGGTATGATGAGTGAATAAAATATAAACAAGAAGCAAATTGGATAGTATTTAAATGGTTATAAAGGCTGACAGTCCAGCAACGTTTGCTGAGAAATATATCATTGAGAGCATCTGGAATGGTCACTTTCCTCAGGGTTCTATTCTTCCAGCTGAACGTGAATTATCAGAACTGATTGGCGTAACTCGCACAACATTACGTGAAGTATTACAACGGTTAGCTCGTGATGGATGGTTGACTATCCAACACGGTAAGCCAACACGCGTAAATAATTATATGGAGACTTCAGGTCTTAGCATTTTAGACACTTTGATTACGTTAGACGGTCAAGATGTTCAGAGTGTACTTGAAGATCTATTAGCTGCTCGCACTGATATCAGCAGTGTGTTCATGCGCTATGCCGTGAAGGGTAACGGTAAAGAATCTAGTGAATTGATTGAGCATGTTATTCAATCATGTGAAGAACTGTTGAATGCAAATAGCTTTGCTGATTTTGTAGAAAACAGCGATGACAAGCTGCCACTTATGCAGCAAGTTAAGAAAATTGTTGATAAATATGGCAAAACGGACCCTGAATTGTGTGAAGCAATTTGCCGTGCTCGTGCATTTAACTATTACGATTATCGTTTGTTCCAAGGTTTAGCGGGCAAATCAGGTAACAAGTTGTATGTATTGACGATTAATGGTTTGCGTAAAATTTACACCCGTGTGGGTGGTTATTATTTCATGAGCCCAGAAGCGTGCCAGTTAGCACTAGATTTCTACCGTGAAATGCAGTCTTTCTGTGATAATAATCAACCTGATCATGTTGCCGATCGTTTAAAGAAGTATGGGCGTGAAAGTGGTGCTATTTGGTACAGTAACCGTATCGAAATTGCACGTTACTTATACGAAGAAGAGCAATAACTGTTCTTTAATTTAGATATATAAAAAGCCGAAGGTAATATTACCTTCGGCTTTTTTATTGTCTTTTTTACGTCACCTTTCACACATTTTCTAACATAAAATAGTCTTTATATTTCAGTGTTATATTGATTTTGAATAGGGCAAGTTGCCAGGATTTGTGTTCTGCCATCAGGCATTTCTTCTTCAAGTGTTACATCAAATCCCCAAATTCGGTGTAAGTGTTTAATCACCTCATTATAGCTATCTGCGAGTGGTACACGATTGTGTGGTACATAACGAAGAGTTAATGAGCGATCACCTCTAAGTGCCACATTCCAAACTTGAATGTTGGGCTCATTATTACTGAGATTGTACTGAGAGGATAACTTTTCACGAATGGCACGATAGCCTTCTTCATTATGAATTGCATCGACCTCCACATAGTTGTGTCTGTCATCATCATTGACGGCAAAGAGTTTAAAATCCCGCATTAACTTCGGCGAAAGATACTGGCTAATAAAGCTCTCATCTTTAAAATTTCTCATCGCAAAGTGTACGGTTTCCAACCAATCTTTACCTGCAATATCAGGAAACCACTGTTTATCTTCTTCTGTTGGTTTTTCACACATACGTCGAATATCTTGGAACATAGCAAAACCAAGGGCATAAGGGTTAATACCGCTGTAGTAAGGACTATTATATTCAGGCTGTGCCACGACATTGGTGTGACTGTGAAGAAACTCCATAATGAAACGATCAGTGACTAATCCATCGTCATAGAGGTGGTTCATGATGGTGTAATGCCAAAACGTCGCCCAACCTTCGTTCATGACTTGGGTTTGTTTTTGCGGATAGAAATATTGACTAACTTTACGCACAATTCTAACTATTTCTCTTTGCCAAGGCTCTAGCAAGGGAGCGTGTTTCTCGAAGAAATAAAGAATGTTTTCTTGGGGCTCAGAAGGGAAGCGAACCTCTTCTGAATGGTTTTCTTTTTCTTCGTTCACCGGAATTGTGCGCCATAGTGAATTTACTTGAGTTTGTAAATAATCTTCACGTGCTTTTTGGCGTGCAGTTTCTTCTACTAATGATATTTTTTGTGGTCGTTTATAGCGATCTACACCGTAGTTCATTAATGCGTGGCAAGAATCGAGTAGTCTTTCGACATCCTCGACGCCATACCTTTCTTCGCATTCTGTAATGTATTTACGGGCAAATAAAAGATAATCAATGATCGAACTTGCGTCTGTCCATGTCTTGAATAAATAGTTACCTTTGAAGAAAGAGTTATGACCATAACATGCGTGCGCCATGACTAACGCCTGCATAGTGATGGTGTTTTCTTCCATTAGATAAGAGATACAAGGGTCTGAGTTAATAACAATTTCATAAGCCAGACCCATTTGACCATGCTTATAGCCACGTTCTGTTTCGATAAAACGTTTACCAAATGACCAATGATGGTAATTAATTGGCATGCCTATACTGGAATAAGCATCCATCATTTGTTCAGCTGTGATGATCTCTATCTGATTGGGATAGGCATCTAACTGATAATGGTCAGCAATACGTTTGATTTCTACGTGATACTGTTCAAGTAGGTCAAAAGTCCAATCTGGACCATCACTGAGTGTTTTTGTCTTTGTGGTTGTAACCATATAACACACTCCCCAAAAGCGCTTATTGACATTAAAAACGAATCATCAACACGTGTTAACCACTAGCTGACTTGTTTTTTAAATAGCTCCCTGAATACAGGGAAAATGTCATCCACAGTCCTTATGTTTTGCATTGCAAAGTTGGCGTGAGTTCCTTGCAGTGCTTCGTATTCTCTCCAGAGCGTTTGATGTGCTCGTCGAGTTATTTCGATATAAGAGTAATAACGGGTTACTGGTAGAATCTCTTTATTGAGTAATTCACGACAGCCTGGCGAGTCATCAGCCCAGTTATCCCCATCCGATGATTGAGCCGCATAGATATTCCATTCAGCAGGGGAGTAACGCTTTTTGATGATGTCATTCATCATACGTAAGGCGCTGGATACAATCGTGCCCCCAGTTTCCTGCGAGTAGAAAAACTCGTGCTCATCGACTTCTTTAGCTTGTGTATGGTGGCGAATAAAGATCACATCTACATTCTTGTAGGTTCGATTTAAAAATAAGTACAACAAAATGTAGAAGCGCTTCGCAATGTCTTTTGTGGCTTGATCCATCGAACCAGAGACATCCATTAAGCAGAACATAACAGCTTGGCTGCTGGGCTGAGGACGACGCTCATAGTTTTTGTAGCGTAAGTCAAAGGTATCAATAAACGGCACACTGCTTATTTTCTTTTGCAGTGCCTCTATTTTTTCTAGAATGTTCTTTTCTTCAAATGGTTGTGCAGGTTCAGTGGTCTGTAACAAGTCTAGGGCTTGTTCAAATTCACGTAGCTGTCTGCGTTTTCCTGCTGTCATTGCAGTTCGACGTGCTAACGAATTTTGTAATGATCGTACTATTGCAATATTCGACGGTACACCGGCTGATTTATAACCAGAACGAAATGTTTTCCATTCAACAATTTTATTGAGTTGGTTCTTTTGAAGGTTTGGTAATTCCAAATCTTCAAACAGCAAATCAAGATATTCATCTTTCGATATTTGAAAGACGAACTCATCTTCTCCTTCACCATCTTGGCTAGCTTGACCTTCACCTGCGCCACCTTGCCCACCCCCACTAGGGGGGCGTTCAATACGATCGCCGGGGCTAAATTGGTCGTTGCCTGGGTGAACAACATTACGTTGTCCACCACGGCCTTGATGAAAGCTTGGCTCTCTGATATCGCGAGAAGGGATAGTAATATCTTCCCCGCTCTCAACATCGGTGATCGAGCGCTTATTGACCGCATCCGCAATTGATTCTTTAATTTGCGATTTATGGCGGCGTAAGAAGCGTTGGCGGTTCACCGTGCTTTTATTTTTACCATTGAGCCTGCGGTCTATAAAATGCGCCATAAGCTCTCCCCCCTGTTTATTTATCCTACCGCGTGTTAATCATCTTCTGTATTTATGAAGACTTACGTACGCGTAGATACCATTCAGATAACAAACGTACTTGTTTGCGGGTGTAACCCTTTTCCATCATTCGAGCGACAAAATCATCATGTTTCTTTTGTTCATCTGTTGATGTTTTTGCATTGAAGGAAATAACAGGAAGCAGTTCTTCTGTATTTGAGAACATTTTCTTCTCAATTACAGTGCGCAGTTTTTCATAGCTGGTCCAATTTGGATTTGTTCCTGCATTGTTAGCTCGTGCACGAAGTACGAAGTTCACAATCTCGTTTCGGAAATCTTTTGGATTACTGATCCCAGCAGGTTTTTCAATTTTTTCCAATTCATTATTCAATGCTGAACGGTCAAATAGTTGCCCTGTATCTGGGTCGCGGTACTCTTGATCTTGAATCCAAAAATCAGCGTAACTCACATAGCGATCAAAGATGTTCTGACCGTACTCAGAGTAAGACTCAAGATATGCGGTTTGGATTTCTTTTCCAATAAACTCAACATATTTCGGAATCAAATAACCTTTCAAAAATTCAAGGTACTTTTCAGACAGATCTTGCGGGAATTGTTCACGCTCAATTTGCTGTTCAAGTACGTAGAATAGATGCACTGGGTTCGCTGCAACTTCAGAGTGATCGAAGTTAAAGACTCGGGACAGGATCTTAAAGGCAAAACGAGTCGATAGACCGTTCATTCCTTCATCGACACCTGCGTAATCACGGTACTCTTGGTACGATTTTGCTTTAGGGTCGGTATCTTTTAATGTTTCACCGTCATAGACTCGCATTTTTGAATAGATGCTTGAATTCTCAGGCTCTTTCAAACGAGAAAGTGCTGTGAATCGAGCAAGGATTTCTAGCGTGCTAGGTGAACATGGTGCTGAAGATAGTTCACTGTTTTGCAGTAGTTTTTTGTAAATTCTGATTTCTTCCGAAACACGTAAACAATAAGGCACTTTCACGATGTAAACACGATCGAGGAAGGCTTCGTTATTCTTATTATTTCGAAATGTTTGCCATTCAGATTCATTAGAGTGAGCCAGAATGATACCGTCAAACGGTAGTGCTGATAAACCTTCAGTACCGTTGTAGTTACCTTCCTGTGTGGCTGTTAGTAGAGGGTGCAGCACTTTTAGCGGCGCTTTAAACATCTCTACAAATTCCATCATCCCTTGGTTAGCTTTACACAAGGCACCTGAGTAACTGTATGCATCAGGATCATCTTGTGAGAAGTGCTCAAGCTGGCGAATATCTACTTTACCCACTAAGGCTGAGATATCTTGGTTGTTTTCATCACCAGGCTCAGTTTTAGCAATACCGACTTGATCTAGAATAGATGGACGTACCTTGATAACTTTAAATTTGGTGATGTCACCGCCAAATTCATGCAAGCGTTTTGCTGCCCAAGGAGACATAATGCTATTTAGATAACGATCCGGAATACCATATTCTTTATTAAGAATATCGCTATCTTCATTTTTATCGAATAAGCAGAAAGGATGGTCATTAACGGGGCTGCGTTCACCGTTTGCCGTCAAAATATAGATTGGTACTTTTTGCATTAAGCTTTTTAGCTTTTCAGCTAATGATGATTTACCGCCACCTACAGGGCCAAGTAAATACAAAATTTGTTTGCGCTCTTCTAGGCCTTGTGCTGCATGCCTTAAGTAGGAAACAATTTGTTCTATCGCATCTTCCATGCCATAGAAATCTTCGAATGTTTCGTAGCGTGAAATCACACGGTTAGAGAAAAGTCTGCTCAAGCATGGATCTTGAGCGGTATCGATCATTTTTGGTTCACCGATGGCCATAAGCAGACGTTCTGCTGCGTTCACATATGAACTACGGTCATTACGGCAGATCTCAAGGAATTCTTGCAACGAAAGCTCTTCATCCTTGGCTTCTTCATAGCGTTGACGATAATGGTCAAAAATACTCATGGTATGCCCCCTGAATCGTTCTTTAATCAATTAGAAAGGACGAAAACAAAAAACTTTCACATCCCTCATATCTAAGACTAGACCTAACTGATCAAAATGCTGCACTGAGTTGTTGGTTTTTAAATAAATTTCCTTTTTTCTTTCATTTCGCTAGCTTGTATATTTCTTGCTCACAATCTCACTATCCTCTTAAAAAATGGGAGATGCAAGCAAGATTGTTAGCAAAATGTAACTGAACTTTGCTGATATTCAGTATTTGTTCTATCAATAGTCGTTAACATTATTTAATTAATATATCTTGGTTTTATATGCTTACTTATCGATATTCCTTAATTGAATAAAGCTTTTGACGTCGATTTTATGGAGTATTACTGCGTTTTGAAGGCTGTTCGTATAATGATAAGAAATGCACTCTTACCTGTTCGTGTGATTTTTTTGTGCTATACGAATGAATTTATTTGTCTATTTTGAGAATGAATAAAAAAACACATTGAATTGGCTGTATTTTTCTTTGTCGATGCTTATTTTTCGAGCGAAATCAACAACCCTGTTTTAAGCTTGATAGATAGAAAAATAAAAAGTATAGATAGGGGATTTTGATTTATGGGTATTTCACGTGTTGATACAGTATCAATTCCTGTTTCTAATCAGGGCCAGTCATTGTTATTTTATCGTGATGCGTTGGGCTTTGAATTAGTACGTGATCATCATGCAAATAATAAGAAACGCTGGATTCAACTTGCACCTAAAGGCGCGGAAACAACCATTAGTTTAGTGGTGCCATTTGCTGGAATGAAAGCGGGTTCTGTACAAGGCCTGGTGGTTAAAACTGATGATATAACATCAACTTATAATGAATTAGCGGATAGGGGGGTGAGCTTGTCTGAGATTGTGTCACTTATTGGCGGCCGCTTTGCAACGTTCACGGATCCAGACGGTAATGGTTGGGTACTCATTGAAGCAACATCGCATATGATGGCTTAATGAGCATTGCTTATGTCGTGGATAATTTTCTTTTTCATCGAAGATAGCTGTAATCAAAGACGTTTGAAATCTGATTGTGAGTTTCTAGCATGTCGGTATTAAAAAGCCGCACAGCTATGCGGCTTGTTTAACTGAATATTACAGCTCAGTGGTGTCGAATGAAAACCAGATTACTTTTTCACAGAAATCAGTGTGCTTAGGGTGTGAGATTGACCGGGTGCTAACTCAATACCTTGACCGTGAATCGTTGATTCAACACACACCATGGTTTCAAAACTATTATCAGCCATGTCACTCATGTTGATTGATAATTCTTGCCAAGGGTTCCAAATAACCGCTGCATTATGACCTTGGTTCTCAACCGCAATTTGGCGTTGATTATTTTTATCATTAATCTCGATGATGTCTTGTGGTGAGGTGTAAACGCGGTCTACCTCTTGAGTGAATATGAGCGTGTCGCCACCTTCAGCAATTTTTCCACTTTGTGTGCTATCGTTGTACTCTTTACCCATGCCTGTAATTTCAACGGTATTAATATCAGCAACAGTAAAGTAAGTGTGTAAGGCTCCGCCGTATGACCAGCTATGATCATCGATATTGGTTGATGTTAAGTGGACTTTAAGCTCTGTACCAATTTCAAAAATCAGTTCATTTTTGAATTTATGTGGCCACATTTCACGTGTTGATTCAGAGTCTTCTAACATCAGCGAAATAATCACGCCATTGCTATTTTCACGGTGTTCTTTGAGTGTCCATTGGCTGTTTCGTGCGAAACCATGAGAGGGTGTTGCTGCTTTTCCAAACCAAGGCCAACAGACAGGAATGCCGCCACGAATGGCTTTAGTTGTATCAAACTCAGCTTTTTCACTAAGCCATATTACATCTTGCTCACCTGATGGTTTGAACCAAATTAGGTGTCCACCATGAAGAGATATACCCGCTTCTGCAGTATCATGAATAACACGAACTATTTTCACGCCCTGAAATTCACAAATGGTAACAGCATCTGAAAGTGCATTAATCGTTGAAAGCTTACGTAAATCCATCGACTATTCCTTACTTAACTATGATTTAAATGTTTATTCAGCTATTTAATCAAAATTTCGTGTAGAAAAGATAGCGGAATAAACACTTATTTTTCGTTTAAAAATATCATTATTTATGAAAACTTATTTGTTAAATTTGTAAAATCTCAACAAAGGGAACGGATGTAAAACTGACTCTGTAGCGGTTCAATGGTACTAAAAGTGATCTATTTATAGTGTTGTTTTTTCACTTATAATACTAAAGGGGTGGGGTTATTGAATATGGCGGTGTAATTATCAATTGTTCTGTGTATAACAGATATAAAAAAAGGTAGCTAATAGCTACCTTTTTATCACTTTACTAAGTAATAATTACTTAGAGATGTGAGCAACTAGATCAAGAACTTTGTTTGAGTAACCGATTTCGTTGTCGTACCAAGATACAACTTTAACGAATTTGTCAGTTAGCGCAACACCAGCTTTTGCATCGAATACTGAAGTCTGAACTTCACCGATGAAATCTTGAGAAACAACAGCGTCTTCAGTGTAACCAAGAACACCTTTAAGCTCGCCTTCAGATGCTTCTTTCATAGCAGCACAGATTGCTTCGTAAGTAGCAGCAGTTTTTAGGTTAACTGTAAGGTCAACAACAGAAACGTTTGCAGTTGGTACGCGGAAAGCCATACCAGTTAGAAGGCCGTTTAGTTCAGGAAGAACAACGCCTACTGCTTTAGCTGCACCAGTTGAAGATGGGATGATGTTCTGAGAAGCACCACGACCACCACGCCAGTCTTTAGCTGAAGGACCATCTACAGTCTTTTGAGTTGCTGTAGTAGCGTGAACTGTTGTCATAAGACCAGATTCGATACCGAACTTGTCGTTAAGAACTTTAGCAACAGGTGCTAGACAGTTAGTAGTACAAGAAGCGTTAGAAACGATGTCTTGACCAGCGTAAGTAGCGTGGTTAACGCCCATTACGAACATTGGAGTAGCGTCTTTAGAAGGACCAGTTAGAACAACTTTCTTCGCGCCAGCAGTGATGTGCTTACGAGCAGTAGTGTCGTCTAGGAAAAGACCAGTTGCTTCAGCAACAACGTCTACACCGATTTCGTCCCACTTAAGATCTTCTGGGTTACGCTCAGCAGTTACACGTACAGTGTTACCGTTTACTACTAGGTTACCGTCAACAACTTCAACAGTACCGTTGAAACGACCGTGAGTTGAGTCGTACTTAAGCATGTATGCCATGTATTCAACATCGATAAGGTCGTTGATGCCAACAACTTCAATGTCATTACGCTCTACAGATGCACGGAAAACAAAACGTCCAATACGGCCAAAACCGTTAATACCAACTTTGATAGTCATTACAGTAGCTCCACAACTTAATTTTTTATGAAAGATAACTGGTGGTAAAATTACAGAATCCTTAGTGACCCTGCAAGTAAAAAACGAACTTAAATTGCTTAAGGTCAAAAAAAAGTCCGTATTTTTTTACATTCCTACTACAACGTTGTTAATTTGCACACTATTCGTTCAAATATCCAGCGTTATAGTTATTAACTTTCAATATGGTACCTAATAACAAAAAATTGTCTTAGGCAAGTAAACAAATCTTCAGAGCAGAAAGTATGTGCTACAGTTGTGATAATTGGCAAGCCTAAATGTCAGTTAGTTCTGAAATGGATGAAAATAGGTTTTAAAATGACTAATAAAACAAATGCTTATTGGCGAGAACACTTAACAGAAGATCAGTATCATATTTGTAGAGAAAAGGGGACCGAGGCTCCTTTTTCGGGAACATTACTGCATAATCGTGATACTGGACTTTATAGTTGCGCATGTTGTAAAGCGCCTTTATTTGTATCCGACAACAAATACGACTCTGGCTGCGGCTGGCCAAGCTTTGATGCGCCTGTGAATAAGGAAGCTGTCCGATATATTGAAGATATTTCACACGGTATGCAGCGTACTGAAATTCGCTGTGCAAATTGCGATAGTCATTTAGGGCATGTATTTCCTGATGGGCCAAACACAACCGGTGAGCGGTATTGTGTTAACTCGGTATCTTTAGTCTTTGAAACTAAAGACTAAAAAGTGATTGAAATTTAAAAGGACGAGAGTGTCCTTTTAAAAATATCATATTAACAGTAAGACGCTACGATACCGGAATATACTGGTTTGTTATTTTGTGGTTTTATTTCATCATATCTGCTGTGAATTTCCCTTTCTTGAGAGCATTTGTGATTTTATTAGCACTGTTATCTAATGCCTCTCGTTTACTGTCTGCCATTGGGTATAAAGCCGCAAGCTTTTCTTTGTTCGCGACGGGTAGGTTAAAATGTGACCCTACTGTTGCCCAGATATACGCATTCTGAGTAAACCCTTCCTGATGTGAAATGGTAGCCAGACTCTGGATAATTTCAGGCTGAATTCTATCGCCTTTTTTATACAGCTCTAGCGCATGCTTCAATAGCGTCAATGTTTTTTCTTTATCTTTATAGGTGTAGTAGGTTGCGAGAGCGAGCTGCAAAGCGGGTGTTTCTAATTTTGGGGTACCCTCTAATAATAAAAATTGACGCAATGCATTTTGATCACCTTGGCTCCAACGGTAATAAATAATGTCAGGATCCGGTGACTTTGATAGTTCTAAGTTCAAACGTTTTAGGGAGTTGTAGCTATGAATGAGTGCATTCATGCGGATACTCTTACGTTCTTTTAATTCTGTTGGCTCAATACGTGCAGCGTACTCTAAGCATTTTTGATAATCATATGTGAATTGAAGCTCTTTGAATTTTTCTGCATCTGTTGGGTTTTTCTGCACATCAAAACGCTGCCAAATTAAATTTGTGCGTTGAATACGACACTGGCCATCGTTGACGTTTAGTTCTGCACACAATGCGGGGTAACTTTCACATAAACTGTCTGTTGTTCGATGGCGCTCGTAGCAGCCGCTTAATAGGGTTGTTAGCGTCGCTAAGATCGTCAGTTTAATGAGTCGGGAAGGCATAAATTATCGTCACTCGTCAACAGGTTAAAGGTGGCAGCAAATTCTATAGTTTATTATTTATAGTTCTGCCAGTAAATGATCTGGCATCAATGTGAACGACAATATGAATGTGATCATCAAAGCAAAAATACGGTTCTTACTTGACTGTTTTTGCCATGCCTTTATGGTTAGCGGTAAGAAAGTAATAAGGCTTATACCATATTTAACGTAATGGCGGATCGTAAACGCACGGATAAGAGTCGTGCAACGGAGTGAAAAATGGATGTAAAACAATTATTAGATGTAATGACGCCAGAAGTATATCAGCGAATCTCGACAGCGGTTGAAATAGGTAAATGGCCTGATGGAGCGGTATTAACCCAAGAGCAGCGTGATTCTGCACAGCAAGCCGTCATGCTATACCAGTCGCGACATAATGATAATGCTGAACATATGTCGGTAGAAGCCGGTGGTGACATTAAATTTAAGTCAAAAGCAGAATTGAAGCGCGACTTCGGCGTAAAAGAACCGGTATTAGAATCTGACCTCAATGATATTGCGCGCTTTGGTCATAACGATTTATAAAGAAAGTTTTTAGTCTGCTTTAAAGATCATGGGTTCACAGTAAAAGCTACTGAGCTCATGATTTTCTTCACTGATGAGATTCGCAATCCAAGGTTCTTGCTCTATCATGCTAATATAAGCATGTAACTTGGGGTAATGTGAATTGAGCCTTAACCCTGCCATCCAGCCATTTCGAAAGATGCTCCATAAGCTCACTTCTGCCATAGAAAAGTGTTCACAAACATATCCTTTTGCTGGTATTTGCTGTTCTAAATAATTCAATACCATAGGAAGGTGATGTTGTAAGCACTGATCGATGGCATCTTGATCAACGTCCTTATTAAGAATTTTACCTCGTAATACTTTTTGATAGAAAAGTACTCCACCAATGAGTGAGGTTAATCGTGTATCTGAATATTCTTCTAGCCAACGTATTTTGGCCCGATCTTCTGCTGTACCTGGGTAGAGGGGCGGTATGGGGCATATATCGTCTAGGTAATGTGCGATAACGGTGGAATCCATGATCGTTTGATTATTATGTTCTAGAACGGGCACTTTTCCCATTGGATGACGTTTATGAGCCAATTCTTTTTCAAGATAAGGGTTTAGCGGCTGTAGATCATAAGCAATGCCCTTATAGGCAAGTGCCAACATGATTTTTCTAACAAAAGGGGAAATGGATGCACCGTGCAAAATCATAGTTATTTCTCAAGCTAACTTTATTGGTAATAAGTGTAGCTCTAAAAAAAGAGCCGAATTAAATTCGACTCTTTTTTGATGATTTTACAGGCTAAGTTCACCACGTAAATCTTGCTGCATCATACTGCGAATTGTTTCTACCGGAAGATCGGTACTTAACAAGTAGTGCAGTTTAGCGAGTGCAGCTTCAGGGGTCATATCATAACCGCTTAACACACCAGCATCAGCGAGTGCACAGCCTGTCGCGTAACCCCCCATATTCACTTTGCCAGAAAGGCATTGCGTAAGGTTCATTACAATCACGCCACGTTCACTTGCTTCTTTCAGTTGAGCCAGTAAATCGGGGTTTTGTGGTGCGTTACCTACACCAAATGTCAGCAAAATCATTGCATTAACAGGTTGGCGTAAAGTATTACGAATCACTTCAGGTGAAATACCAGGGTACATTGTAATGACACCAATAGGCTGTGGTGTTATTGCATTGACCTTAAAATCACCTTCAGGCTTCTTATCAAGTTCAACATTGTTCAACTTGATATTAATACCAGCCTCAAGTAAAGGAGGCATGTTAGGTGAGATGAAAGCACCAAAGCCGTCAGCATGTGCTTTGGTGCTTCGGTTTCCACGAATTAGCTGGTTATTGAAGAACAGCGTTACTTCATTGATTGGGTAATTAGCCGCAATATGAAGTGAATTCAATAGATTACTTTGCCCATCAGAACGTAATTCAGCTAAAGGAATTTGCGATCCTGTTACAATAACGGGCTTATCTAGGTTCTCAAACATGAACGACAAAGCTGAAGCAGTGTAAGCCATGGTGTCCGTACCATGCAAAATGACAAAACCGTCATACTTGTCGTAGTTTGCTTTAATATCATCCGCGATACGCTGCCAATCCTCTGGCGACATATCAGACGAGTCAATAAGTGGCTCGTATTCGTGGATAGTAAATTTTGGCATTTCTGCACGGTGAAATTCCGGCATTTTATCCAGTTGATTTTGCATAAATCCAGCAACAGGTACGTAGCCATGATCTGACTTTTGCATACCAATAGTGCCGCCGGTGTAAGCAATGTAAATATTTTTTCTTTCCATAATCGGGTACAGACTTATCGGTTTTGGTGAGCGCATTATACGGTTAACGAACGGTAAAAAAAGCCCAGCATATGCTGGGCTGATCTCACTTCTCGATATTACTGCAATTTAGGCAGAAGGCATATTGCCCTTTTGGGTCATTAAAGTTACTGAGTGTTGTGTAGTCTGTTACTACTTGTCGTGTGACAGGTTGTAATGCACTTGGAAGCTGACCAAGCACCATTGTGGCTACTTTTGTGCTGACTTCACTTGAAAACTGTTGTAAGAATTTCTCAGCAGTACTGAGTGGTTCTTCCATCCAGTTCAGCTCGTAAGTCTCTAATTTTGCAAGTTCAACTGCAGCGGCAACGGCATCATCAAAATCACCAAGCTGATCGACAAGCCCGAGCTCCATCGCATCTTGCCCCGTCCATACACGCCCTTGTGCAATTTTATCTGCTTGCTCTAGTGACATGTTACGGTACTGGCTTACTAAGCCGATGAAGCGCTTATAACCGTGCTCAACACCGAGTTGGAAAACCTGCCCCACACCTGCTGGTAGTTCACGTGTTACACCAACACCTGAAAATGGTGTAGTGCCTACGCCATCACTGTATACGCCCATTTTTTCCAGCCCTTTTTCAAAGGTGGTAAGAATAGCGAAAATACCAATAGAGCCAGTAATGGTTGTTGGTTGCGCGATAATACGATCAGCACTTGCCGATATCCAGTAACCACCTGAAGCGGCAACACTCGACATTGATACAACAACGGGTTTGCCTGCTTGTTTTAACGCATCCACTTCATTACGAATGATTTCAGAGGCAAATGCACTGCCACCAGGGCTATCAACACGTAAGATAACGGCTTTAATATCATCATCTAAACGAGCGTCTCGTAATAACGCTGCAGTTGAATCACCACCGACTGTGCCTTGGCGTTGTGTACCATCAATGATGGCACCACTGGCTACCACAACGGCAATTTGGTTATCACTTGGTAAATCGGTGTTGATAATTGTTGGTTGGTATTCGTAATAGCTGATTTGATTAAAGCTGTGTTCGCCATCACTGCCGAATTCTTCAATCATTTTATTACGTAACTGAGGACGAGAAATGAGTTCATCCACTAAACCCATTTTTAGTGATAGTTTGGCAAAATCACCATCAACAGCTTTAAGCTCTTGAACAAAGTCATCAATATTAGGCGTCAATGTTGCAGCATCAATATGGCGGTTGTTCGCGACATCAGTGGTAAAAGCACCCCACAATTGATTTAACCATACGGTATTTGCTTCTCGTGCTGGAGCAGACATATCATCGCGGGTATAAGGTTCAACAAAAGACTTGTACGTACCGACACGGAAGACATGCGTATTAACGTTAAGCTTTTCTAGCAAGCTTTTGTAATACAGCGAGTAAGAACCGTAACCCGTTAGCATTACACCACCGTCTGGCGACATAAATACTTTATCTGCATAACTGGCTAGGTAGTATTGGCTTTGCCCAAAGTTATCGCCATAAGCATAAACAGGTTTACCTGCTGCTTTAAACTCAGCAATCGACTTCGCGATATAACGTAGTTTGGTTAAGCTGGTTTCAGACATACCTTTTAGGTTGAGAACTAAACCTTCAATTTTATTATCTGTCGATGCTTTTCGAATGGTTTCGGTAATATCGAACAGTATATTTTCTTGCGCAGGGGGTTGTCCTAGTGCATTTGATGCAATGCTATCAATAGGATTAATGTAGCGACGCTGCTCTACGATAGGGCCTGATAAATCTAAAATTAATGCGGCTTTGTCGGGTTGTTCAGGTGTATCTTCACCATAATTAAACGCAACAAAAATTGCGCCAATTATGATCAAGAAAAATAGATTGAGAATAAGTTGTCGGGTGAAACTGATCAATTTCCAGATAGCACGGAATATTCTTCCAATTCCTTTAAATATTGCTTTCATGAACGTTCCTGATGATGATTCTTGTTCTTTATCGTAACTTAGTAAACAAGGAATTACATTTTTAAATCACGCAATGTTACTTTGATGTAAACAAATGTTTGAAAAATGTTGTGATTGTGCAATATACTGGTCAGACCATAATCAAAAAAGAATGGAAGCCATGGACGATAAATCTTACCCTCATCTTTTAGCACCGTTAGATCTTGGTTTTACCCAATTGCGCAATCGTGTGTTAATGGGATCAATGCATACTGGGCTGGAAGAATCTCGCGATGGTTTTAAAAAACTCTCTGCTTTTTATGCTGCTCGTGCCCGCGGCGGAGTGGGTCTGATTGTAACGGGTGGCTTCTCACCAAATTTCCGTGGGCGCTTGCATCCCTTAAGTGCAGAATTTAGCTCTGCGCGTGCTGCACGTGCTCACCGTGCAATAACCGATGCTGTTCATGGAGAAGGCGGAAAGATAGCCCTACAGCTTCTTCATGCAGGTCGTTATGCTATGCACCCTTTAGCGGTGAGTGCTTCAGCGATTCGTTCACCTATATCAAAATTCACCCCAAGAGAGATGAGTTCTCGTCAAATAAAGAAAACAATTGAAGCCTTTGCTAAAAGTGCAGAATTAGCACGCGAAGCAGGTTATGACGGAGTCGAACTGATGGGTTCGGAAGGGTATTTAGTTAACCAATTCATTTGTAAGCGCTCAAATCATCGATATGATGAATGGGGCGGTAGTTACGAAAACCGTATTCGTTTTCCTATTGAGCTGGTTAAGGCGGTTAGGGCTCGGGTAGGTAAAGAGTTTATTATTATTTTCCGCATCTCAATGCTGGATTTGGTTGAGCAAGGCAGCACCCAACAAGAAGTGGTTCAGCTGGCAAAAGAATTAGAAAAAGTGGGCGTCACTATTTTAAATACGGGTATTGGTTGGCATGAAGCGCGTGTTCCAACGATTGCCACCCAAGTACCAAGAGCTGCCTTCGCATGGGTAACAGAAAAGCTGAAAAACGAAGTTAATATTCCATTGGTTACTTGTAACCGAATCAATACTCCACAAGTCGCTGAGGATATTCTCTCGGCTAATCAAGCTGATATGGTATCAATGGCCAGACCATTCCTAGCTGATCCAGATTTTGTTGCAAAAGCCGAGCAAGATCGCGCCGAAGATATTAATACGTGTATTGGTTGTAATCAGGCTTGTTTAGATCATGTGTTTGTGGGTAAACGGGCGAGTTGTTTAGTGAACCCGCAGGCCTGTTACGAAACCGAATTAGTGCTAAAACCTGCGGCAAGTGAGCGTAGTATCGCGATAATCGGGGCAGGACCTGCTGGGCTTGCATGTGCGGTTTCGTGTGCTGAACGTGGTTTCTCTGTTGATCTGTTTGATAAGAATGATTATGTCGGTGGTCAATTTAACTTGGCGATGCGTATTCCCGGCAAAGAAGAATTTAAAGAGACCATTCGCTATTTCTCTCGTCGGTTAGAGCAAACGGGTGTGGTTGTGAAACTGGGCCATGAAGTTCAAGCTGATGAGCTAAAAAGTTACGATGATGTAGTGGTCGCAACGGGGGTAAAACCGCGTATTCCAAATATTCCAGGTGCGCTTGATAGCGACAAAGTCATTGATTATCAAACTCTGATTCGTGACAACGTGCAATTGGGTCAAAAAGTGGCAGTGATTGGTGCGGGTGGCATTGGCGTGGATGTATCAAGTCTGTTAACGGAGCCTGAGTATCAAGATTTAGATGCTTGGTTAAAAGATTGGGGTATTGATAAAAGCATTGAACATGCTGGTGGTTTATTTCCTCATGAACAATACGTAAGCCAGCGTCAGGTATGGTTGATGCAGCGCAAACCGGGTAAAGTCGGGAAAGGGCCGGGTCGTACTACGGGTTGGATTCACCGCAAAGTGTTGGAAAAGCGTGGTGTAGAGCTGTTGGGCGGTGTGAGCTACGACAAGATTGATGACAAAGGCTTGCATATCATCGTTGAAGGCCAGTCTCGTATTTTGGACGTCGATCATATTGTGATGTGTGCAGGGCAAAACTCTGTTGAAGAGTTATCTGCAAAGTTACAAGCATTGAAAATCAATACGCATGTAATTGGTGGTGCAGATGTTGCAGGTGAGGTGGACGCTAAACGTGTTATTCGTCAGGCGGTAGAGTTAGCGGCCAAGTTGTAACTGCAATAACGTAGAGAGCTCACTTTACTTAAAAGGGAATGATTATTCCCTTTTATTTACAGGGTTTTACGCGAATAGTTTTATGATATTGTAAGAATTATTATTATTTGCAGTTCGAGGTTGCTATGGATGCACTAACGCTACTTTTAAATCGTCGCTCATTACCGAAGTTAATGGAGCCTGCACCGCAAGGTGAAGCGTTAGAGAATATCTTTCGTGCTGGCCTTCGGGCTCCTGATCATGGTGGTTTAACACCTTGGCGTTTTATTGTTTCGCACGGTGAAGGCTTGCAAAAATTTTCAGATATTCTGGTGAATGCAGCCAAATTTGATGGTGCAGATGAATCTGTGATTGAAAAAGCGAGCAAAGCCCCATTTCGTGCGCCAATGATTATTACTGTGGTTGCAAAAGTAGCTGAACACAATAAAGTCCCTGTTATTGAACAGCATTTGTCGGCAGGATGTGCCACTCAAGCCATGCAAATGGCTGCGGTTGCACAAGGCTTTTCTGGCTTTTGGCGTACAGGCAAATGGGCTTATCACTCTGTAGTACGTGAATCACTCGGTTTAACTGGAGATGATCTGATTGTTGGCTTCCTATATATGGGCACCCCAGGTTGTCGTGAAGCGAAAGTGAATGAGCGAGATGTTAGTCAGTTTGTTGAGTATCTATAAGAAGTTAGGCAATAAGTAGCGGTTAGTAATCAAGAATGAGTAAGCCTCGCTAAATAAATCGAGTTAAATATGCTTGATTGAATAAATATAACGCCTTGTTGAGTGATCAACAGGGCGTTTGTTGTTTATAGGTATGCATTAACGTTGATTGATCGTCGTGATAAAAATGCCACTCTTTTGATAGTAATCAAGCCCTATAGATGACACCTGCACCTTGCAGGAGTAGTATTCACGGTTCTCAAAATTATTTCGGAGCGTATCATGGAAAATGTTCGCCTTACTCAATACAGCCACGGTGCAGGATGTGGCTGTAAAATCTCTCCTCAAGTTCTTGATACTATTCTCCGAACTCAGTTAGCACCATTTTCAGATCCTAACCTTCTTGTCGGCAATGAAAGTAAAGATGATGCGGCTGTTTATGATTTAGGCAATGGCACTGCTGCAATTAGTACCACAGATTTCTTTATGCCGATTGTCGATGACCCATTTGATTTCGGTCGCATTGCGGCGACAAATGCAATCAGTGATATTTATGCGATGGGCGGTAAGCCAATTATGGCGATTGCAATTCTAGGTTGGCCGGTCAATGTACTGGCACCAGAAATCGCTCAACAAGTGATTGAAGGTGGTCGTTCAGTGTGCCGTGAAGCGGGTATTTCTCTTGCTGGTGGTCACTCGATTGATGCGCCTGAACCTATTTTTGGTCTGGCAGTAACAGGTATTGTTGATACCGATCGTGTAAAACGTAATAACCGTGCAGAAAATGGCTGTAAGTTGTATTTAACTAAGCCGTTGGGTATTGGTGTATTAACAACAGCAGAGAAGCAATCTAAGTTAGCGGATGAGCATAAAGGCTTAGCACGCGATTGGATGTGTAAACTGAATATTCCAGGTCAAGACTTTGCCAATGTCGAAGGTGTAAAAGCCATGACAGATGTAACAGGTTTTGGCTTGATGGGACACCTAAGCGAAATCTGTGAAGGTAGCCAACTAAAAGCACGTATTGATTTTGATAATGTACCGTACTTACCTGGTGTATTTGATTACATCGCACAAGGTTGTGTACCGGGTGGCACCACGCGTAACTTTGATAGCTATGGTCAAAAATTAGGTGCAATGACAGAACAACAAAAAGCGTTGTTGTGTGATCCACAAACATCGGGTGGCCTACTTATTGCCGTAACCCCTGATGCGGAAACAGAGCAGCAGCTGCAGGAAATTGCTACACGTCATAATATTGAACTGCAAGCTATTGGTGAAATGATGCCGTTAGACGGCGATACATTGATTGAGATTTGCTAATGTCACGCCAAAATTGTGAAGATTTTCGTCAGCTGTTTGTTAATGATACCCCGTTGATGGATATGCGTGCACCGATCGAATTTGCTCAAGGTGCATTCCCAACATCCATTAATCATCCTTTAATGGAAGATGAAGAACGTAAAGCGGTTGGAACATGCTACAAAGAGCATGGCCAAGATGCCGCGATTGCGTTGGGTCATCAGCTAGTTAATGGCGATACAAAAGCAGCACGACTTGCACAGTGGAAGGCATTCGTAGAAGCAAATCCAGATGGTTATTTGTATTGTTTTCGTGGTGGGTTACGTTCACACATTACTCAGCAATGGCTAAAAGAAGCAGGTATTGATTATCCGCTGGTTGTTGGTGGATATAAAGCTTTACGCCGTTTTTTAATTGAGACTATCGATGCGGTTGCGCAGCAGCCGATGACGATTGTTGGTGGCAATACTGGTAGCGGTAAAACCATCATGGTGAATGAACTCGCCAGTGGCATTGATTTAGAAGGCGCAGCAAACCATCGTGGATCTTCGTTTGGCCGTTATGTAACGGCGCAACGAACACAAATTGATTTTGAAAATGCATTAGCTGTGGAAATGCTTAAAAAGCAAGCGCAAGGCTGTACACATTTTGTGTTTGAAGATGAAGGTCGTGCAATTGGATCGGCGAGTGTGCCTCTCTCAATTAATACCGCAATGGGCAATGCAGATGTGGCGATCGTTGATGATCCGCTAGACGTGCGTATTGATCGTTTAGTGGATGATTACGTTGTGCGTATGCAGCGTGACTATATTGCGCAATATGGTGAGCAGCAAGGCTGGGAATTATTTACTGAATACCTTGAACGTGGCATGTTTGGTATTCGTAAGCGACTTGGTATGAAGCGCTATGAAGAATTATTGGTAGCGCAACAACAGGCAATTGCAAATCAGAAAAGTAATGGTTCATTGACTGAGCATGATAATTGGTTACGCCCACTCTTAATTGAATATTACGATCCAATGTATACCTATCAGTTAAGCAAAAAAGCGGAACGTATTGTGTTCCGTGGTAATTACCAAGAAGTCAAAAGCTGGTTAGCTGATAAATAAAGTTGGTTAGTTGACTAATAAAGACAGCAAGCCAAACTGATTAAATCGAAAACACCCCGTATTTCTATGCTTATGATTAGGTGCGAATACGGGGTGTTTCTTTTAACTTTTTTATTTAACTGTTGTTATATCCAGTATTGTGTTGCCCGTTAACTCGCTTTTCGGTACAGTTTCTTCATCTTTTTTGTCATTGTGTATTATTTGAATGACTCGTCTATATATTGCAGAAAAACCCAGCTTAGGTCGTGCGATTGCCGCGGTATTACCTCGCCCTCATAAAAATAATAATGGTTATATTGAAACTGGAAATGGGGACATAGTAACTTGGTGTATCGGGCATTTGCTGGAACAGGTTGAACCTGATGCCTATGACGAGAAATACAAAAAATGGAACATGACAGATCTACCTATTATTCCAGAACAATGGCAGCTTTCTCCACGTAAATCGGCTAAACAGCAATTGGCTGTGGTGCGTAAACTCGCCAAACAAGCCACTGACATTGTGCATGCTGGCGATCCTGATAGAGAAGGGCAGCTATTAGTTGATGAAGTGATCGATTACGTTAAAGTTTCCGCTAAAAAGAAAACAGCCATTCAGCGTTTATTGATTTCAGATTTAAACCCAGCGGCGGTAAAACGTGCCTTATCAACCATGCGCAGTAATCGTGAGTTTATCCCTTTATCAGTTTCTGCTTTAGCACGCTCACGCGCTGATTGGCTATACGGTATGAATATGACTCGAGCGTACACTTTGCTTGGTCAGAAAGGCGGTTATCGTGGGGTATTGTCTGTAGGACGAGTACAAACCCCTATTTTAGGGTTAGTGACTCGACGTGATGACGACATTGCGAATTTTAAGCCGAAACCTTTTTACGAAGTATTTGCCTTGATCCCTTATCAAGATATGGATATTCGTGCGCGCTGGAAGCCAAGTGAGGCGTGCCAACCTTGGCAAGATGAAGAAGGGCGAGTGCTCAACCGTCAGTTGTGTGAGAACGTGCTCAAGCGCATTAAAGGGCAGCCTGCAGAAGTGACAGAGTCGGAACGTAAAGAAACACGTCAGGCGCCGCCTTTACCGTATTCTTTATCAGCGTTACAAATTGATGCTGCGAAACGATTTGGTATGAGTGCTGCTGATGTATTGGCGAACTGCCAGTCTTTATATGAAAAGCACAAAGTGATTACTTACCCTCGTTCAGATTCTCGCTATTTACCCAACGAGCACTTTAAACAAGCTAACGATGTATGTCGTGCGGTGGCATCCAATACGAGCGAGTTGTCGCATGCATGTAACGGGGCAAACACGGCGTTGAAATCGAAAGCGTGGAATGACAAAAAAGTAGACGCTCACCATGCAATCATACCTACACCAAAACAAATCGGCCCTAATGCATTGAGCGGTAGCGAGAGTAAAGTTTACCAGTTGATTGCGCGTCAATATGTCATGCAATTTTACCCTGCCGCGATTTATGCTGAAGCGAAGTTAGTGTTTACCATTGCACAAGGGAACTTTATTGCCCGTGGTCGTCAGCTAATGAGTACCGGATGGCGAGAATTATTAGGACGAGATCAGGCTGAAGACAAAACGAAAGCCACTGGAAATAGTGAGCAAGGGCTAACAGATAAGGTTCCACCTCTTGAAAAAGGCACGGTTCTGACCTGTCGAGAAGGTGAAATCAAAGACAAGATGACCGAGCCCCCAAAAGCCTTTACTGAAGCAACGCTATTACAAGCGATGACGGGGATCGCCCGTTTTGTTTCGGATAGTTCACTGAAAAAGATATTACGAGATACCGACGGCTTAGGTACAGAAGCGACTCGTGCAGGTATTTTAGAGTTATTGTTTAAGCGACAGCTATTGATGCGGCAAGCGAAAAATATTCATGCGACGGATGCGGGGCGAGGGCTAGTTTACGCATTGCCTGATGAAGCGACATACCCTGATATGACGGCCCACTGGGAGCACCAGTTGCAAGATATGGCCGATAAAAAATGTGCTTATCAGCCATTTATGGACGCTTTACAGCAGCAAGTTGGTCAGTTGATGGATAAAGTGAAATACAGCGAAGTGCCTGAAAGCTTGCGCCAATTGAAATCACCAGAACCCAGAAAACCAATGAAAAAAAAGCGTTATACGAAAAGTAAGAAAAGCTAAATGACAAAGTAGCGATTACGACCTTGTGATTTGGCTTCATACAGTGCCATATCGGCTTGTTTGAATAATTCATTATAAGAACGGTGTGCCGCAGGAATAACCGTACTGACCCCAATACTAATTGTGACAATTGTCGAGTTGCAGTCAGTATTGGCACATTTCGTTCTGGTTAGTTGCAGCAGTTGAATTTCAGCTAATGCTTGTTTGGCTGAATATTGTGCAGCATGTGTATCTTGCCCTGGTAGCAAGAGCACAAATTCTTCACCGCCGTAGCGAGCAAATAATGCACCTGCTCTACGTTCTAGATTTTCTAATGTGGTAGCAATAGCCTTTAAACACTGATCGCCAGCGGCATGCCCGTAATTGTCGTTGTAAGATTTAAAATTATCCACATCCATGATCAATAAGGATAAAGGTAGTTGATGTCGTTCTGCTCGGCGCCATTCTTCGATGATTCTTTCATCAAACACTCTACGGTTAGCAATGTTAGTAAGCGGATCGAGTTTCGATAAGCTTTCTAGCTTGTGATTCACAAGTTCAAGCTCTGCAGTTCTTTCTGTAACGCGTTGTTCCAATTCTTTATTGAGGTTTCTAAGGTTCTCTTCAGCTTGCCTGCGCACGATATTCTGAGAAAGAATAAAACCAAATTGTTTGAGTAAGTGAGGGTGGTAGCCATACAATGGGGTGCCTGTTAGTAAGTTATCACAAGCGATCCAACCTACAGGTGTATCTTCATCCCATAGGGCAATATAACAACTCCAACCAAAGCCGACTTGTTTAAGGTTGTGATACAGCGGCGTATTATTTTCAATCGCTAGGTATTCTTTATTTGATCGGGTGTGTGCTAAATACCATTGATTAGGAATGTCGGATTCAAAATAATGTTCATCAACCGTTTTACCATGCAGATCTGTACCATAAGTACCGCGCATACGGTTATTTTTGTTGCTAATAAAAATGGCCATGCGATCAATTTGTAATTGTTTTTTTCCTTCTTCAACAGCAGTGTAAAGCATCTCGTTCATTGAGTGCGTACGCCAAAGCTTAAAAGAAATATCATGCAATGCTTGTAGTTGTTCTAATAAATTTTTTTGCTCGTGCTGACTAATTTCTAATTCACGTTCAGCTGAACGTCGCCCCCAATGCTCATCTTGAATAGACTGAGTAAGAAAGCCTGTATCAATTTCTGAGGCTAGCAATGAGGTTAGCGTGGAAAATGCCTGACAATCTAGCTGTGGCTCGCTAAGCGGTATATCAACCACTAAGCATCCTATAATGCGAGATCGACGCTCTAAAGGTAGCCATAAACGTTGTACATCATGTTGGCGTGTAACATGTGGTTGGCTGTGCTTTGTGAATTCTATGATTTGATCTAATGGAAAATGATTATTATCAGAAATCTCACAAGGAGGAGATTGATAGTTTATCCCTTGGCTACTCATCTCAAGCAAAACTTTCCACGTTGATTGAGAGTCGACAATGATTTGGCAATGCAGTGCATTAAAGCTTTCACAAAAATTACGGCAAGTTAACTCACAAATTGTACGCAAGCTATGGGCCTTTCCCCATTGCTCGATAATTCTCTGATAGAAAATACTTAGCTGTTGATTACTTGCCACTAGCGCAGTTCCAAATGATATGTATTGATTGATATGAGCTTATTTTTAACCAAATTTCGCTAAAAGTATGCGTATACCCCCAACTATGTCGGGATAAATCATTTAGATTTATAAAATTGCGATGTATGCCTCATCGGCACATCAAGCGCAGTCTCGAGAATGATAAATCATCATGATAATTTTTGCAGGGTGTTAAAAATGAGACAAATTCAAATGCCTTGATTGACTAGTTTTAAAGACTAAAGCAATGAATAGTGAGGGCACTGATGTTCTTAATTGTGCGTATAAGTATTGCTGCTGGTATGTTGATTATTTTAAGTGGATGTTCTGCTACACGGCATGATCAGCTATCGAATTTAGGCTTCACTCGACATTATCTCGATGGTTATCAAGATGGGTGTAATAGCCGTAAAGAAGATCTGAGCACCTATTTAGAGGGCTTTCGTCGAGATCCCGAGCGAATGAAGGTTGAAGATAAATATGCGAGTGGTTGGAATGATGGTTACGAGCAGTGCTATGCCGATAATGCTGAATACCATTAACGTAGTCAACTTTAGGCTCAGTTCCAATGTGTCAACTTATCTCAGGGCGGGACACTATTTTAGGACGAGGCAGTCGATATAAAAAAGGCAACGAAATCGCTGCCTTTAATTATTGCGGTTTGGCTGAAGGCTAATTTGGCTGGTAAAAGCGTTTTAGTTCATTCATTACCTGCATTAAAGTCGATAACCTAGGTTTACCTTCACTCATCAGCTTGTAATCTTCATCGTAAACACGGTAATTACCGTACTTATCAACGACAGTAGTGCTGTTTTTCTGAATCATTACGATATCACGGTCATCTCCAGCTAGAATCCAGCGTCGTTTGGGATCTTTCTCAAACAGGTTCGTACCACTGCTGTACGTTGTTGGTGCTGAAGCGACTTCTAGTAGTGATTCCATTAGGGTCGGTACCATATCTAAATGACTGGTCATACGGTCAATTTTTGCTGGTGCTTGCTGTGGCCAATGTATAACCATAGGTACTTTCAATTGGTACTGGCTGTAGTTGGTGTCTGCCCCCCAGCTATTGGTGCCTGTCTCGTTAAATTCAGTACCGTGATTAGCTGTGATAATTACAATCGTGTTATCAAGTACCTGTTTACGTTGTAGTTCATCAAGAATCTCAGCAATTTGCTGATCAACATGATATGCCGCGTTGCGGTAACTATTTTTAAACAACAGATTGGAATCTACGCCTACGGTATTTATTTTAACGGTACCCAGCGAAGGGGTGAATTGTGGTACATAGTCACCACCTTCTTCGAATTCTTCTACAGAGGTTAGCTCTAGATAACTGAACCATGGGTTATCACTCTGTTCACCTAACCAAGTTGTCCAATCTGCAATTGCTAGATTATCGTTAGTTTTTTGCTCTGATTTTTTTGAAAATTGCTCTTCAAGCTGTTTATCATTAAAAATAGCTTGAGAGTAAATTGAAGATTTAAATTGATTACCACTGAACAGGCCAAAGTCATAACCGCGTTTCTCCAATGTATTCAGGAGTACCGGGGTAGTTCCTTCTGCGCGTACGCTATTAACGTAACCACCAGGTAGCCCGTAGAACAAACCAAAAATACCCACCATGTTGTCATTGTTAGCACTGTAATGATTGGTGTAGTTTACATTTTGGTTAGCAAACGCAGATAGGTTGGGCATGGTTTTGTTGTTAACCATGTCACTGCGAAGGTTATCAACCATCACGACGAGTAGGTTTTGACCTGTACCCAAGCCATCAAAATTCAACTTCTCGGTTGGGTAGCGAATGCGCTGGCTTTCACTTAAGCCTTGCTCGGCACTTCGCTTGGCATAATCTTGAAGATCAAGTAAGCCGTGCTTTTCCATAAAGCTTTTCGCTGTCATTGGGTATGACAATGGAAAATTTGAACGTTGCATAGTAACAGGATGATACAAGTTAGCATCAGCCCAAATATATAGAAGATGGCTACCCAGAAAGGACATACCAAACACGATAGCGATAGGAACGCCAACATGTTTACGAGTGAGCTTCCTGAGTTTTCGCCATAGCCATTCTGACAGAATTAACTGTAGAAGGAAGATGATCGGAACAACAATAAAGAGGTACTGCCAACGGGCATTTAGATCTGTTTTTTCACCACTTAACAATAGGTCCCAAACAAGGGGACTTAAATGTAAGCTTATACTTTCATAAGCATGAGTATCTAACAATAATACGGTTAGACCAATCGTGCCGACTAATACGGCAAAAAACCGCATTAAGCGTTGTGAAGGGATCAAAAAGCTCGCAGGGAAAATGATTAATATATAAAGGCCAAATACCAGAAAACCAAAATGACCAACCCAGCTCAACAAGAGGTAAAGTTGTCCAAGTAAGGTTTCTGGCCATTCAGAATGCACAATATATCGCGAGCCTAATAGCATGGCTGCGATGATATTGAAAAAGCTGAACCAGTGTCCCCAGCTAATCAGCTGTGAGACTTTGTCTTTATAATTATTTCCGCTGGCGACCATATATGTCAGTTCTTCTCAGTCTTAAATGTCGTTTACTACAGCAAACTTAAATCTTATTTAGTTGACTTAAGCAGAGCTTGAGAAAATTGCTCGGCAATTTCTTTTTTCTTGGATGCTGGAACATCGGCATTAATGATGTTGGTTGCGATGTTACCTACAACCATCAGCGCTAGTTCAGCTGATGCATCATGCTTTTCAAGTACGTCAAACACATCGCTAATGATCTGTTCAATTTTCTGATTTGTATATTTTGAAGTAATTGGCATAGGAAATCTTGTTTAATGTCTTAGTTTAAAGTTTAAGAAAGCGCTCTATAATAACCCACACTCTAGTCTTACTGATAACCTTTTCCATTATGAGTCTTACACTTTCTAATGTCATCCTTCATCAGCTGACAAAAAACGATCAAGATGAAATCGAAATTAACCTAAGAAATCAGGTGCTTGATGCCGATTCTTCTACCGAAGGTCTCGTTGCTGAACTACATCGAGTATACAGCAGTAAAGGGGCAAAAGGCTTCGCTCTCTTTGCTGAAGACAGTGAATTTTGTCATTGGTTGAAACAATATCGCACTGGTGAAATGGATTTCTTAACATTTTCTAACCAATCAGCGCAGCGTTTACAGGTTGAACTAGCAAAATATCCCTTCGCTGAAGCTGGCACATTAGTGATGACAGAATACCAATCACTGGCTACTGATTATTTATTTATTGGTTTGTTGCCAACTTGCCACAGCATGAAAGTGACTGAGCAATTAGATATCAGTGCCACCGATTACCTTGATGTCGCTAAAATGGATATTGTTGCCCGCATTGATTTATCATCGTGGGAAACAGATTCGGATTCAAATCGTTACCTGACGTTCATTAAAGGGCGTGTAGGGCGAAAAATTTCAGATTTCTTCCTAGATTTTCTGCAAGCAGTCGTTGGTCTTGATGCTAAAGAACAAAATCAAGTATTGATGCAAGCCGTTGAAGATTTTTGTGCCGATTCTCGCCTTGATAAAGAAGAGAAGCAGCAATATCGCAAGCAGGTTTATGACTACTGTAATGGCCAATTACAAGCAGGCGATGAAGTGGCGGTTAAAGAATTGGCGGGTGAGTTACCACCAGCAGAAGACGGCACTAATTTTTATGAATTCACGTCAAAGCAGGGCTACGAGCTAGAAGAAAGTTTCCCTGCTGATCGTACCGCAATGCGTAAATTGACCAAGTTTGTGGGGGCGGGTGGTGGCATGTCGATTAATTTTGACAGCATGCTATTAGGTGAGCGTATTTTCTATGATGCAGAAACCGATACCTTGACGATTAAAGGCACGCCACCTAACTTGAAAGATCAGTTATTACGCCGTTTGAATACTGATAATTAATATCTAGAGGTCTAGCGCCTTAGTTCGATGGTATTTACTCAAACCACCTAGCGTGCTTTTGTGCAACACAAGAGTAAACTCGGTGGTTTTTTGTGCCTGTTTCTCATCGTAATCGCTTGTTGGTATTCACCAATATATTGTCTATTATTTTAATCGTATAAAACAGATTTCATATCAAGGTGTTGAGAATCATTCTCCTTACTTTAGATGTTAACTTTTTAGGTGGTTAAATGAGTAAAGTGCAGTCGTTCGATTGTCGGCGAACTCGTCAAATACTTTATGTCATGCTCGTGATTGTTGCTGCCTCTATAGTAGGAGGCTGCTACTTTTCTTATCAATTAACTCAAGTATTGAATGCTATTTCTCAAATATCGACTTTAGAAAGTGAAGTAGAACAACTGCAACATGGCTTGCTTGTGGATGCCTCAAAGCTGGCGTTGTTTAATATGGCTCTGATGGTCGTAACATCACTTTTGGCTATTACTTCAATATTTACTGCTGTAAAAACGAGTGCGGTTAATAAACAAGCCGAACAACCATTTGTTGCCTCTCAAGATTCCCCTCAATCTGCGAGTCGTCTTTATTCCTCAGAAGATACGATCTTAGACATTAATTCTATTCTAGAAAGTATGGATGGTGACAAAGAATCCGTTGTGATGTTGTTAGAGATATTTCGAGATGAGTATTCAGCTTACGGTCTACGATTGAGAGAATTGATTGAAGGCTCACAGACCGAAGAGGCATTACGGTTAGTACATAATTTAAAAGAAGTTGCGGGTAGCCTTGGTGCTCCAAGATTAAAAATTGAGTCTGAACGACTAGAAAAGAGCTACCAGCAACAAGAACCTGTAACTGTTAATGATGCCGACAAATTAACAGAGATTGTTTACTTAGTGGTTAATGCGATTAATGAATATTTGATTGTTGGAATAAAAAATTCCAGCGATGTTGCTGCTCCCCTGAATATAGAAGCAAAGAAGACCTCATCTATCATAGACGCAAGTAATAAAGCTAATGAAGCGTTGGGGAGCAATGAGCTGTCAGTGGCTGATACTGATAAAGAACCGATATCTCCAGAGCTAACAACAAAGGCTGCTATCGATATTCCACTTATGCTAGAAACAATGGATGGCGACTCAGATTCTGTGCAAATGCTTTTAGACATATTCATGGATGAACATGCTGCTGATGCGGAAAAGTTACACTGCTTAGTTTCACAATGTGAGCCATCGAATATCAGCGAACCAGCGATCAGAATTGTGCATAGTCTCAAAGGTGTGGCGGGTAGTTTAGGTGCTGAAAAATTAAAAGTGATAGCGGGTGACATTGAGATAAAGTTGATACAGCATCACGTTGTGAGTGAGGCGGATTATCGTGCTTTATCTTTAGCTCTAGATGAATGTGTTACGTACGCTATGTCTTATATTTCTGAAGGGGCGAATATTCATGCTTAAAGTTTGAAAGCGCAAACTTTATTACAGTATTTTACGCTGTAAAATGATGGCTTTATCAACATAAAAGTGTGATCGAAGTATTGTTTTGATCTTAATCAACAATCTGATGGTGCAGCGGTGGATAATAGCCGCACTATGACAGTACTAAATAGACATTCAGTTCGTACGCAACGTGAACTGGATACAGTGACGGCGATGATTCGCCTATATTGTAAAACGTTGCACCGTGGGGCGATTACTTGTCCTGAATGTGAAAGTCTTTTCGAATATGTTGAAAGCAGGATGGCCAATTGTCGTTTAGTTGATGAAAAGCCAAGTTGTTTACAATGTCAGGGGCAGTGTTACCAATCAGCAAAGCGTTTGCAGGTCATGCATGTGGTGCGCTGGTCGTTACCAAGGTTCTTGTGGCGGCATCCAGTTAAAGCGCTACAGTTTAAAGTCGATGAGATACGTTCAAATACTATTTTATCATCACGTAAAACAGGCGACATTAAATAGCCTGATGACGGTGATAGATTAAGATAGCGAAGGGCGGGAGCCACTGAAGTAGAGTGTTACCAAGGCTGTGTTTTGATAGTTGTTTTTCGGTAATCATCAAATTACCGAAGTGCAGTTAACAGATCACAGCCTTTTTTATTATGTATGTTTTATATTAACCAGCAATTTTGGTTAATACTTTCATCAGTAGTTTAATACGAGGTTCGATAGTATCGAGTTCTAAGTACTCATCAGCACTGTGGAAGCCTGCACCAGCAGGGCCAAGGCCATCAAGCGTTGGAATGCCCATTACTGCCGTTAGGTTAGCATCTGAGCCACCACCCACTTCTTGCCACTTAATATCGATACCAAGCTCTTTGCCAGATTCTTCAACCAATGCCATCAGTGCTTCTGTTTTCTCTGTTGGCACCATTGATGGTTTATGCGCTTCACGTTCAACCGTGATAGTTACGCCTTCCACAAAGGGTGTTTCTGTTAGTGCACGAATTTTCGCATCAGCATCTGCGTATTCGTCGTTATCCCAGAAACGTACATCAACAACTGCTTCTGCTGAATCAGGCACGATGTTCGCACCTGCACCACCTTTGGCTATACCTACATTTAACGTAGTACCCGATTCAAAATTGGTTAAATTGTTTATCGCCAAAACCCAGTTGGCCATTTCAGTGATAGCACTGCGACCGTTCTGTGGTTCATTGCCAGCATGCGCAGCTTTACCTGCGAATGTTAGACGGTAACGAGCCATACCTTTACGCGCTTTCACTAAAGAGCCATCAGCACGTGCTGCTTCTGCAACAAGTACATTCTTTGCATTAACGGCAACGCTTTTTAGCCATGATTCTGAGTGCAATGAACCGATTTCTTCATCAGGGTTCATGCAAATGCAGATAGATAGCTTATCGAGTGTTTCTTTGTCCATATTACGTAAAGCATGAACAACATTAAGTAAGCCCGATTTCATGTCTGAAACACCGGGGCCGTAAGCGCGTTTTTCATCAAACGTCATTGGTCGTGCAGCAGCAGTCCCTTCAGGAAAGACAGTATCCATGTGACCAATAAGCATTACGTCGATATCGTTGCTTTCTGGCTTGTTACGTACTTCTAAACCAGTACCCGCAATACCACAATCGATACGCTTAACATTCCAGCCCATATCCAGATATTTTTGTTGCATCTGGGTGGCAATCACTTCGATACCTTCTTTAGTGTATGTACCGCAATCAACATCTATTAGTGGGCGAAGTTCTTGTAAGTAATTTTCTAGAGAGAAATCTTGTAGGGCGAAAGTCATCGGAAACTCCAAAGAGACTTAGTGGTGAGTTTTAATCGCGAAAAGAAGGAAGAGAGCAGAGGCCCTCTCCATTGACATCTATATACGGAAAAGCTGTATATGGAAAACCTATACCAGAATGTTCATTACAAACATTGCTGCAAAAGCGTTGAGCACAGATAGGGCAATCATTACTGGAATGTATCGGCCTTCAGTTTTGATTGGGCCCATAATACGACCCATGTATTGAACTTGAGAGCCCATAAGGTAGATTGCTGGGGCTAAAATTGCGATGTGTTGCCCATTTAAGATACCTTGGTCAAATAGTGTAATAACCACACCTACCGCACCGCCCATCGACATCCAAGCACCGATCAGTACAGCTGCTGCTTCACCAGGAAGACCAAATACAGCCATAATTGGTGAGAATACGGTGCCCATAAGCTCTAAAGCGCCAGTGATCTGCAATGCTTTGATGATCACAAAAGCCATTAATACGTTGGGTACAGTTGACGTTGTTGCTATTACCCAACCTTTTTTAGCACCTTCAACGAAAATGTCTGTCACCATTGGTTTCTTAGCCGTAGTCATTATGCTGTTTCCTCTTTCATTTCAGGCTTTGTATCTTCTTTATCTGCTTTACCTTCAGTAATGTTTAGGTATAAGCGGAACATGTTGGCACCGACAAATTTAAAGATAAACATGATGGCAACAGCGAGACCAATAGATGATGTAACTGCTGGCGTACCATCTGTATTGGTTAATGTGAACAGCACAGCACCAGAAGAGAAGAAGTTAACAATGGCCGCACCTGCAGAAAACTGGAACATAGTGAAAATATCGGTTTGCCGCTTGGTTAGATGACCTTCATCTTTTAATTGGCGCGTCATCGCCGCACCTGCATCTGTACTTTGTAGCGAGGCTATAAGTGCAAGACCAGAGTTTCCAGGAATACCCATTAAAGGGCGAAGCAGCGGCGTTAGAATTTTACGAGCAGCATCTAGCGCGCCATAGTGTTCTAGAACATTGATCATGCCTAAAGCGAACATTACTGTTGGGATTAACGTTAACGCGAAAATGAAACCGTCACGAGCACCGCTACCGCCTTTACCGCGCAGTGAGGTTGTAGCCGTTTGGATGCCATCAGCAGTGTCGTTTACAGCGTAAACAACGTTACCAAATGAACCATTTAAGGTTGTGAAATCAAAAACGCCATACCATTCGTTTGATTGAAGTAGCCCAGAAAAGAAGACCATAGCAAAGGCGAGGGCAATGTAGCTGCCAATCGTTACTTTGCGGTCTTGTCCAACCTGATTGCTCATGAATATAACCCCTTAGGAAATTAAAATCGCAAATGCGAAGATGTGTCTTTCGTAATCCTGTTCAAAAGCTTTAATATTTTGATACAAGTGAAAACTAAGATTTAAATAAACTAGCGCTATTTTCACTGATTTTGATGGGGTTTTATTGATTGGGGTCAAGATGTGCTACTGAATATTAACACTTTGGAGTTAGTTGATGTTTTTGTGATCTTATTCACTAAAAATACACCATTAATATGTTTTTAAATTTAATGGCTTATTTTACGTATTTGTTAATTTAAATTGATAGATTACAGTCGCTTATATTTTAGTATAAAAATATAAGTGAACGATATATTACTGAATATATACAGAGAAGGTATAAAAAAAGAGCGCTATTAGGCGCTCTTCTTTGAGTTGTTTGTTTTGTGTTTTTTACTGTTAAGCTGTTTGCTGAGTGAGCGCTAGGTTCTCATTGTCATCAGTTTCTTCGATAATCGTTGGTGGGCAACGGTCAACAAACCAACCCATGTAAGATGTCACGATAGTCACAATAATACAGACGAAGCTTAACCACATAAATGGTGCGTAAGAGAAGGTTGCAACCCCCAAGATACTCGCCATGTAAATACCGTTATCACTCCAAGGCACCATACCAGATGTTAACGTACCGCCAAATTCCGCGTTACGAGACAGGTTCTTACGTTGGTAACCTAGGCGATCGTAGTTCTTCGCACAGATTTTAGGCGTTAGAATTAATGATACGTACATCGCAGAACCAAATACGTTACCAAAGAATGCCGTCGCAATCGTGGATGTAGCTAAGCTACCCGCAGAGTTAACGCGTTTCTCGAATAACTTAGCAACAGTTTGTAGTACGCCTACTTTATCAAGCAGACCACCAAAACCCAGGCCAAAAATGATAACGGCTACTGAACCGAGCATAGATGACATGCCACCACGGTTTAGAATCGCATCAATGAAGTCAACGCCAGAACTAATAGAGAAAGGTGCCCATGCAGTGTTAAATGCCACTAGTGGGTCCATATCTTGAACCATTACCGCCCATACGATACCTAGCAGCGAACCGAAAGAGATAACAGGGAAAGACGGTAGGCGCATTGCCAGTAGGCCTAGAACAATAATCACAGGGATGAAAGAGAATGGAGAGATAACAAACTGATTTTCCATCGCAAGAATGACAGAATCAACCTGAGCCATGTCCACATTACCTGCATAGTGCAAACCAGCAGCGGTAAATAGAATACCTGTAATGATGTAACTGATTAATGCGATAGGTAGCATGCCTTTGATGTGTTCCATCACTTCTACGCCAGACATAGAAGAAGCAAGAATTACCGAATCAGATAGTGGAGACATTTTGTCACCAAAGTAACAACCTGAAAGTACAGCACCTGCAGTCATTGGAGCTGGAACACCAAGACCTTGTCCAATACCCATCATCGCAATACCAGCGGTACCCGCAGCACCCCAAGATGTACCTGTTGCTAACGCCGTTAGTGAACAAATAATCATGGTTGCAAGTAAGAAAATGGATGGATGAATGGCTTGCAAGCCGTAATAAATGATTGTTGGAACAATACCACCTGCAATCCAAGTACCCACAAGAGCACCTACAGCAAGCAGTATTAATACAGCCCCTAAGCCATTTGAAATGCCTTGGGTTGCCGCCTTTTCAAGCGATTTGTAGTCATGGCCAAGTTTGATACCTAGCGCAATAATAATGAACCAGCCGATATACAGTGCTAGTTGAATAGGTAAATCAAGTTTAGCGGTGAAAGAGAATGCCAGTGCAAGGAAAGTACCAAGGGCAAGGATCACTTGCATTAGCGATGGTAGCTTCATAGTCTGTTTTTCCATACTGTTAACCTTGTTTGATCGAGCATATTAAAGGGGAAACCCTGAAACTAACGTCAATAAGAACGTTAATAATTAATTTTTTTTTCTGATCACTGAGCCCTTCTTTAAAGAGACTCATGTTGTTTCGGCGCTACTCTATCTAAATGAGTTACTCACTGCGATAGATATTGTACTTTTCTGTGACCTGAATCTTTTAGTGCTAGTAAACGTTTAAAAACCTATGTTTACATGTACTATTACTGTTAAATTTAAGTGTTGGGTTTGTTTTTGTGTTGTTTTTTAATCGATTTATAAGTTGTGTTTTTATATTAATGTTGTGTTTTTTAAAGTGTAAATAACTACATATACTTATTTTACTGGTTTTTTAAGTTATAATTGTCAGGCGGTGTAGACTATCAGGGTGTGGGTTCTTATTCAAAAAATGTGGTTTATTTGATTTTGTTGTTTGGTGGTAAAAAAGCTTGTCTGGAGTGTGAATTGTTCACTTTTGTTGGCTATTGATGGTAGTTTGCTCACCTTTAGTTTGTTTTCTAGCCCGTATTAATTGTTGGTCTAATGTGTGTATTTACTGTCTTATGTGCCAACTAATCTTTAAGTATTAAGTCAGTAAAATAAAACGTGTCTGGGATTTTTATGCAATTTCTTCAGATTCTGCTTGTTTTTCACAGTTTAAATCTCTATAGATGGGGATAGAAATACTCATTCTTTTAGTAATGGGAATATTACTACGGGTGTAGAGTTTGTAATTATGAACAAGGAGTGTAGCAAGCGATGATGAAGGTTGGTTTAGTTGGTTGGCGTGGCATGGTAGGTTCTGTGCTGATGCAGCGCATGGTTGAAGAGGGTGACTTCAATTTTATTGAGCCTGTATTTTATTCAACATCTCAAATCGGAATCCCAGCGCCTAACTTAGGCAAAGATGCTGGCTTACTGCAAGATGCGTTTGATATTGAAAGTTTGAAAAAGCTGGATGCCATTATTACCTGTCAAGGTGGTAGCTATACAGAAAAAGTATACCCAGCATTGCGTGCTGCAGGTTGGAAAGGTTATTGGATTGATGCTGCCTCTACATTACGCATGGATCCCCAATCTATTATTACGCTAGATCCGGTTAACTTTGATCAAATCAAACAGGGTATTCATAGCGGAACTAACACTTACGTTGGTGGTAACTGTACGGTTAGTTTAATGCTAATGGCGGTTGGTGGCCTGTATAAAGAAGGCCTTGTTGAGTGGATGACATCGCAAACCTACCAAGCGGCTTCTGGTGCGGGTGCGAAAAATATGCGTGAGTTGATCAACCAAATGGGTGTGATTAACGATACGGTGTCAAGCGAGCTTGCAAACCCAGCAACATCGATTCTAGATATTGATCGTAAAGTATCTGAAACCTTACGCTCACCTGGTTTTCCTGCGCAAGAATTTGGTGCACCGCTTGCGGGCTCATTAATTCCGTGGATTGATGTGAAGCGTGACAATGGCCAGAGTAAAGAAGAGTGGAAAGCGTCGGTAGAAACAAACAAAATTCTGGGCTTACAAGATAACCCAGTGCCGATTGATGGTACGTGTGTACGTATTGGTGCGATGCGCTGTCACAGCCAAGCATTAACCTTGAAGCTGAAGAAGAATGTACCGTTAGATGAGATCGAAGAAATGATCGCATCACATAATGATTGGGTTAAAGTGATCCCGAACGATCGCGATGCGACCGTTCAAGAGCTTAGCCCTGCGAAAGTAACAGGTACATTGTCTGTTCCTGTTGGTCGTTTACGTAAACTGGCAATGGGTGATGACTTCCTTAATGCCTTTACTGTTGGTGACCAATTACTATGGGGTGCTGCAGAGCCACTTCGTCGTACACTTCGCATTATCTTGTCTGAAAAAGCGTAACGCGAAAAAACCGACATAAATAAAAACGCCTGCACATGCAGGTGTTTTTGTTTGTTACCGATAAGAATATTTTTACTTTTAGCTTTTATGTATATTTAGTCTCTTAACATTTCTTTTTGTTCTCGTCTTTTTCTGAACAAATGCAGCATGTCTTTTTGCTTTAACTTCGCCATACCGACATAAGCCACAGGTACGACGAATAATGAAAAGAAAGTCCCCGCTAATAATCCGCCGACTAATACCAAGCCAATATTAATTCGCCCTAATGATCCCGGGCCAGAAGCCAGAGCGAGTGGTAAAGAGCCTAAAATCATAGTTAATGATGTCATTAATATTGGGCGTAAGCGTGATTGCGCGCTGCTTAAAATAGCCTCAATAGCGGATAACCCATTGCTACGTTGCTTATTGGCGAATTCAACCAAGAGTATGCCGTGTTTAGTGACCAGCCCGACCAACGTTAATAGCCCTATCTGGGAGTATATATTCAGGCTTTGCCCGAAGACCCTCAGTGTCAGTAAAGCGCCAACAATACACAGTGGTACTGTCAACAGGATGATTAGAGGATCGACAAAGCTTTCAAATTGCGCCGCCAATATCAAATAGATAAAGACAATAGCTAACAAAAATAGTGTTTGGGTACCTGCCTGAGAATCGGTCAGATCTTTGACTATCCCGTTATATTGATAACCTTGAGAATTGCTTAACAACGTCGGTACTTGTTGGTCTATGTAGGTTTTGATATCACTCGCGGTATAGCCGGGCATCAGATCAGCAGTGATTTCTGCGTTGTCTTGTCCCATAAAAGTTTTAAAGTTCGATTCTGATGTTGCCTGCTTAATCGAAACAAATTGAGACAAAGGCAGTGTTTGTCCTGATTCTGATGTTACATAAAGCTTATCCAGCACTTGAAAATCACCCAAGGCTTTACGGTTCACTTGTACTTGAATAGGGTAGGTGAACCCGTCATCAGCTTGTAAGTCTGCGGCTTTTACTGAGCCTAAAAAGGTTGATAATGCATTGGTCACATCACTGTAATTCACGCCTGAAAGAATAATCGCATTACGATCAATGGATAAATCGAAACGTAGCTGATCCCTTAGCATCGAGTTGTTGATATTTGTGAGCCCTGGGTAATCATCCAATAATTTTTCGACTTTACTGGCTGTATCAGAAAGCGCATCGGTATCTCTATCGAATGTGGTTAATTCTAGAATGAGGTTGGTGGCAATATTTAAATTATCTGCCGAGCGAACGCTGAACGACATATCGTAGGCAGACACTGTTTTACTGGCTTTTTCGATCAGTTCTTTGACAACATCCTCAGCACTGGTTGCTCGCTCTCCCCATGTTTTAAGCAATACATGGTTGGTGGGTGCCCCTTCTATATATGACAGGTTTGCCCCAATGGCAGCATTTCCATCCATTACGCTATTGAGCTCGGCGTTATGATCGAGGTGGTATTGGCGTCCAACCCCTGTCGGAGCAACCGATGTCACATCGATAAATCCAGTGTCTTCGGTTGGTAGCAATACGCGAGGCATGGTCCATAGGGCCATACCTGATAACACGACCAAGATTAATGCAATCGCAGACATAACGCGCTTGCGCTTAAACCACTTACGCAGCTCTTGGATATAGCGATTTGTTATTTGGTTTATGACACCATCGATAGCGGTAAACCATTTAGGCTGCTTAACCATAGGTTTGATCAAGTAGGCACTCATCATTGGTGACAGTGTTAATGCGACGATGCCTGAAATAATAACGGCAGCTGCCAATGTGAATGCGAACTGGCGGAACAAGTCAGCCGTTAAACCAGACATGAGGCCGATAGGTAAATAGACTACAGCCAGAGTCAAGGTCATAGCGATAACGGGGAAAATAATTTCTCGGCTGCCTTTAAGCGCAGCGTTGAAAGGAGTCTCACCATTTTCTACATGTCGGTAGCAGTTTTCGACCACCACAATGGCATCATCGACCACCAAGCCGATGGCTAAGATAATAGCGAGAATCGTTAAAACGTTAATGCTAAACCCCAGCCCAGCCATGACGGCAAAAACACCAATAACACACACCGGAATAGTAATGATGGGCACAGATGCTATACGGAAAGAGCCCATGAATAAGACAACAACCAAAGACACTAAAATAATCGCTTCTATGAGGGTAGAGAAACCTTCGTCAATGGCTGCCTTAATAAAATCGGCTTGGTTATACACCATTGTCATCTCCATACCATCGGGGAGATGTTGTTGCATGCGGTTGATTTCTGCTTTTACATTTTCAGCCACAGTGACAGGATTTTCGCTGCTTAGCGGTAAAATTTGTAAAGACATAGCAGGCTTGCCAGAAACACTCAGCAAGCTTGGCGTTAAGCTTTCTTCCCCCATTTCGACATTGGCGACATCGTTGACTTGAATAACATTGCCGTTATCGACGCGTATAACAAGATCTTTTACATCATCAATGTTTTCAACTTGGTTGACGGGATTAATTGAGAAGTCTCGCGCTTCGCCCATAATCGTACCCGCTGTAAATGTCGCGTTATACGAACTCAAGGTACCGACAACATCTGCTGCTTTTATATTGAGTGCCATCATGCGCTCTGGGTTCAACCACACACGTACCGCTTTAGATGAACCACCATAAGGGCCCCATACCCCCCCCACACCTTGTATGTGCTGAAATTGAGGAACCAGCTGCTGGCTAATGTAATCGTACATTTTTTGCTGATCGATACCACCAGTATTCACGAAGGTAACAATATTACTGGCAGCACTTGTATCTGATGAGTCATCAGTGACGGTGGGTTTGTCCGTCATACTGGGTGGAAAGTCGTTAATTGCCTCGACACTACTACGTAACTTGTTCATTAAGTTCGTGTATTCAATGTCATCGACATCATCGTTAAACAGAATGTTTAGCGAACAGCTGCCTTCTTGGCAATCGGTGCTCATGGTTTTAACGTTGTCGATACCGGTGGCGGCATCAATCAGTTTATCTGCCACATTACGTGACATAAATTCCGCACTGGCACCAGTAATTGAGGCACTTACCGTTGCTGTCGGTGTGCTATGTTCAGGGAAGTATTGAATGTCCAGTTTTTGGAATGAAATCACCCCCAATAACACGACGGCAATACTCAGTACTGAGGCAAATACAGGATGGCGAATGCATATTTCAGGTAGGCGCATTAGTTCACCTCGTTTGTTGGTGTTTCATTTGCCATAACCGATGTTGATCTAGCTGATGTTGGTGCTACTGCAACGGGTGGTTCAGCGGGTTCTGGTGTGAGCTCTGCTTCCGGCTTCACTGGTGCTGGAACCGCACTTTTTTTAGCCGCTGGCTTATGGTTAATAACGGTGATTGGTGTGTTGATTTCAAGCTTTTGCTGACCAGTCGTTATAACTTGATCCCCTTCCTTAAGACCCGCATCCACAATGACATAGCCATCATTGGTATTCTTCCCTAATGTGACATCCTGCTTGGTCGTGCCACTGTTGCTATAAAGCCAGACATAACGTTCGTCGTTTTGCGCCAATACTGAGTTTTGTGGCACGACGAGGTGTGAGTTACCTTTATGGAAAAGCTGTTTTACGTTTGCAAACATACCAGGGGCAAGGCGGTTATCTGGGTTATCAATACGGGCATGAATTTCTACACGCCCAGAGCTGACATCGACAGCAGGTGCGACATAATCAACCACACCTTCAAAGGTCGCTTCTTTAAACGCTTCCACCGTAACTGTTACCGTTTGTCCTTTAGCGGCTTTACCTAGATCGTTTTGGCTTATGGCGTATTTCACTTCAACAGGGTTGAGGTTATAGATGCTGACTAGCGTAGTTGATGCCGCGATATGACTGCCGATAGACTGGGTAAAGCTAGAAAGCTGACCATTAAATGGTGCAATGATTTGATAATCACCTAATGCTGCTTTTTTCTGGCTAAAATCAGCTTTTGCTAGATTCACTTCTTCTTTCATTTCATCCACATCTTGTGGAGATAAAGCATCAGGCTGTTTGGCGAGCAAGTTTAGAATACGAGCAAGTTTGGTTTTTGCTAACCCTAAAGAGCTTTTGGCTTTATCGAAATCGGCTTTGGCCTTGGTGCTATCTAGTTCTGCAATTAGGTCGCCTTTTTTCACTGTATCACCATCTTTAAAGTGAATGGCGGTGATTTTTTCTCCGGCACTGAAAGTAAGCGCGGCAGAATCAATCGCATTAATCTTTCCCACTTCTTGAATAATGTCTTCAAAAGATCGCGTTGAAATGGTTTCAATAGTGACAGGAACAGGGGCTTGTTCATTGGCAATTGCAGCAGATATGGGTGACATTAATGAGCTCACAAGCAGTATGTTCGAAATGCTTTTTTTATTCATTTGTCGGGCTCTTTGAATATTTTATTTTTAATAAGAGCTTTTTTTTACGTGCTATGACGGTGGGGAATGTCAGGCAAAGGTTAAAAAATGTGCCGGAATGTAAGTTTTTATTTTTCTGAAGCTTACATGAACTGAATATGAATAGATTGGTAATTAAGCATGCAGGTAAGGGTATAAATCAGGCCAAAAGTATTGTTGGGCTTGATAGTAAAACTCCCCTTATTGTTAAGAGATAAAAAGACAGCTATAAAAAAGCCTGCAATTAAGCAGGCTCTGTTGGCAATAATTGATCCGCAATGAAGCGATATTATGCCGCTAGGTTCTTCGCTACGAATTCCCAGTTTACTAGTGACCAGAAAGCAGCCATGTAATCAGGACGAACGTTACGGAAATCGATGTAGTAAGCGTGTTCCCACAGATCAACAGTAAGAAGAGGAGTAACACCTTCTTCTGTGATTGGAGTACCAGCGTTAGATGTGTTTACGATTGCTAGAGAGCCGTCAGCGTTCTTAACAAGCCAAGTCCAAGAAGAACCGAAGTTGTTGATTGCTGAATCAGTGAATTTCGCTTTGAATTCTTCGAAAGAACCGAATGCTTTAGCGATAGCGTCTGCTACTTCACCAGTTGGTTCGCCGCCAGCGTTAGGGCTTAGGCTGTGCCAGTAGAACGTGTGGTTCCAGATCTGAGCTGCGTTGTTAAATACACCACCAGTTGAAGTCTTGATGATTTCTTCAAGAGACTTCTCTGCTAGATCAGTACCTTCAACAAGGCCGTTTAGCTTAACAACGTAAGTGTTGTGGTGCTTACCGTGGTGGTATTCTAGCGTTTCTTGAGAGATATGTGGCTCAAGAGCGTTGATTGCGTACGGTAGAGCTGGTAATTCAAATGCCATTGCTCAATTCTCCATTTGGTATATTTGAGAGGGTCAAGCCCCCGACATTGCTTCCGGCAGACTTCAAACGAGCCTGCATTATTTTTCTAAACTGACGCGTTTTATTTTAGCAAGTTTTTACTTTATTAAAAGCCCTAAACGCTAATAATCGTCATGTAATATATCCTTACAGATAATAGGCGTTTTTTTCCAGTCCGTGACAAAGTAGAATGTGACTGTTATAAGACCCTATATAAGCAAATTGTTGTAAGAGGAAGCTATGGAAACCATCGATAAGATTAAGCAGCAGATTTCAGAAAACCCAATTCTGCTGTACATGAAAGGCTCTCCAAAACTACCAAGCTGTGGTTTTTCATCTCAAACGTCACAAGCGCTAATGTCATGTGGTGAGAAGTTTGCTTACGTAGATATTCTTCAAAACCAAGATATTCGTGCAGAACTACCTGTTTACGCACAATGGCCAACTTTCCCACAATTGTGGATCGAAGGTGAGCTAATTGGTGGTTGTGATATCGTTCTTGAGATGTTCCAGAAAGGTGAGCTTCAGCCGCTAATTAAAGAAGCTGCTGCACGTCGTGATGGCGAAGCTGCTGAGTAAGCGCTAATATATTCCCCCCTTATTTTAGGTGGGGTTATGTATACAAAGCCCCGCACGTTGGGGCTTTGTTGTATCTGGCTGTTTAGCTACCTGCAATTAATTCCCGCCTGAATTCAGCATTCGCAGTGAGTGGGGTAATCGCAATAATGGTATCTAAGCGTATTGATTGTGATTGTCCATCCTGCTCTATGATTAACCATTCTGTCTTATCTGCTTGGGTTTTGGTGTCAATCGCCGTGCCGACCAAAGTTGTCTCATCATTTAGTTCGATAGAAAGCAGATAACGTCGCATACAAGCAATCTCGATAAAGTCGTACCGTTGGCACTGAATCGGTTGGTAGTCACTCATATGCGTCCTGTGATTTTGTCAGTAGTTTATATAACCAAGTTACCTCAAGATGTTCGTATCAGCGAGAACTTGTTGGGATATAGCCTAGGCAAGGTTAACAATCGATAGGTAAAAAAAATCCGCCCCTTAAAGGACGGATTCAGATGTTAAGTTTGCCAATGTTATTTAACCAACGCTATCTAACCAATATCGAGTTAACGAAAGGCTATAACACCATTGATGCTAACCAACCAAATGCGATAAGTGGCAGGTTGTAGTGTAGGAACGTTGGAACCACTGTTTCCCAAACGTGTTCGTGCTGACCATCAGCATTTAAACCCGCTGTAGGCCCTAACGTTGAGTCAGATGCCGGTGAACCCGCATCACCCAGCGCAGCCGCTGTACCGACAAGTGCGATAGTCGCCATTGGTGAGAAACCAAATGTCAGGCACAAAGGAACATAAATAGTGGCAAGAATAGGGATGGTTGAGAACGACGAACCAATACCCATCGTCACAAACAGGCCAACAACCAGCATCAATAATGCCGCTAGCGGTTTGTTATCACCAATAACAGTAGCAAGAGAACTAACCAGTGTTTCTACACCACCTGTTGCTTTCATTACTGAAGCAAAACCGGCAGCTGCAATCATGATAAAGCCGATCATTGCCATCATGTGTACACCTTTAGTGAACACATCATGCGTTTCTTTCCACTTAATCACACCACCAAATGTGAACACCATGAAACCAGCAAGACCACCAATAATCATTGAACCACTGTATAGCTGAGCACCTAGTGCAGCAAAAATAGCGACTACCGCGATATATACATGACGTTTGTTAATTTCTTTGTGTTCAGGTTCGTTAGCCAGAATTTTTTCTTCAGAATACTCGCGAGGCTTACGGTAAGTGACAAATGTCGCCAAAAGTAGGCCGAAAATCATACCAGCGGCGGGTAAAAGCATCGCAATTGGTACTTGGTTTGCTGTTACATCTAGCCCGTTGTCATGTAGGTTTTTCAACAAAATGTTGTTAAGGAAGATACCGCCAAAGCCAACGGGTAGAACCATATAAGGTGTTACTAAACCAAACGTTAGTACACATGCGATTAAACGACGGTCTAATTTTAACTTAGCAAAAACATGCAGTAGCGGCGGAATAACAATCGGAATAAACGCGATATGCACCGGAATAACGTTCTGAGAAGAGATAGCCAGTAAAACTAAAATGATAAGAACGCTATATTTTACGCCAGTTGCTGCTGCTGCATTCTCATGTCCACTAATGCGTTTAATGACTTTTTGAGCCAATACATCAGTAATGCCTGAGCGGGAAATTGCGACAGCAAAGGTACCAAGCATTGCGTAGCTTAATGCTGTTGTCGCACCGCCACCTAAGCCGCCTTCAAATGCAGATACTGCCTCTGTTAATGGCATGCCGCCAATCAAGCCACCAATTATGGCGCTAAAGGTAAGCGCAACTACTACATTAACCCGCATAAGTGCGAGTAAAAGCATGACGCATACCGAAATTACTACAGGGTTCATAAAACTAAGATCCATCGTTGTGTTATGTCATAGTTGAAAAGCAGAGAATTGCTAATTATGTGATGCTCGTAATTATTTTTCTCATTTTTTTATTATATTTTGAGCTGTTCTACTCAAAACCAATCAGTTTGCTGGAATTTTTTCACATGTCGAGTAAAAGTTGATACTCGTACGGAATTTTATTGGCATTGTGCCAAGTGTCTTAGTCTTGTCATCTTCCCGACGATATACTGAGATTTCCTGTATTGGTAGGCAGAACAGAACGTTACTGTCGATTTCAACGTTAAAAGTTAATGGAGTTAACCATGAGTGTATTAGTAGGCCGCCCGGCACCTGATTTTACTGCAGCTGCAGTGCTTGGTAATGGTGAAATTGTTGATAGCTACAACTTGATTGAAAATATTAAAGGTAAAGCCGCGGTTATTTTCTTCTACCCGTTAGATTTTACGTTTGTATGTCCATCAGAATTGATTGCATTTGATAAACGTTATGCTGATTTCCAAAGTAAAGGTGTAGAGGTTATCGGCGTATCTATCGATTCTCAATTTTCGCACAACGCATGGCGTAATACGCTGGTGGAAGATGGCGGCATTGGCGAAGTACAGTACCCATTAATTGCAGATACCAAGCATGAAATTTGCCAAGCTTACGATGTTGAACACCCTGAAGCTGGCGTTGCGTTCCGTGGTTCATTCTTGATCGATAAAGAAGGCATGGTTCGCCACCAAGTGGTGAATGACTTACCGCTGGGTCGTAATATTGATGAAATGCTACGCATGGTTGATGCACTTCAATTCCATGAAGAACATGGCGAAGTGTGCCCAGCGCAGTGGGAAAAAGGTAAAGAGGGTATGGATGCATCACCAGCAGGTGTCGCGGCATACTTATCAGAGCACACCGACGATTTGTAATCGTACTGGTGTAAACGCTGAATAATTCGTTAATGTTTTGATGATACGTAAATAGATAAAAAGAAGGCTAGCCACATGGGCAAGCCTTTTTGTTTTTTGAATAATAATTATTTATTCGATAAGTGTTGGAGCACCGACGACAACTGCTTTCCCTGAATTTGCAGAGAAAGTTGCTACCTGAAGCTGTGCTTCATTGGTGGCGGCTTGTGCTGCTGCTGGATCAATTGCATTGCCATCACCATCTATCAGTTGAGGGCCAATGACTGTACTGTGCTGGGCGTGTGAATTGACGGCATTGAAACGGGCAATGTGTTTTATATCACCAGTGACAGAGGCGGTTAGACTTGAAAGGCCTAGCTGAGTAGCTAAAGGCTCAGTGCCTCCAATAATACTGAATTGTGTTGTACGGTTTGGTACTACATTGTCGTTTTCTGCCTGCATAACATAAACCGGGCCATTAACATCTCTTGCTAAGTTGTATGGATCGACGGTATCTAACACTGTTTGTGCTGCATAAGCGAATGAGCTAAATGTAGCATTGATCGTAGCTTGCGTTGTATCGTCAAGGCTGTCGAAGAATGTAGTAAAACATGCGCCGCCATCTTCAGCACCACCACAAGATGCTATATAGGCGTCATTTTTCGCACCAACTAATAATGAGTGTTTGATTGTTGGGCCAAATGAAGCAGATTCAAGTAGTAATGATGGAATACCACCACCTGGGTTCGCGAATGCACCTGAGGTAAAGTTGAATAAAGCGTCTGCTGTTGGAATACCTATTTTATCGTTACCCAGACGGTAGGTACCCACACCAGTAATTGCCCCTAATGAATGACCAAAGAAGCTAACATCAGATACTTCACCAGTTGCAGGGTTATCAAGTACCTTGAGATTGCTAATAACCGGAGCTTCAGCAATTTTCATGATAGCGAGCGAGGTACGAACACCAAGATCATCAAGAATACTCTGGCGAATATTGTCACGGGCAACAGTAAGGTACTCAAGGTTCATATAAACATCAGCCGTTGCTGGCGTTGTTACCGTACCGTCTGCAAGAGCTCGTTCACCATGAAGAGGGTGGTCGATGGCAATAATAGCTTTAGGTTTTCCGTTTGTGGCAATAGCACTGCCTATGTGTTGGGCTCCAAATAGGTAAGCTGTTTCTTTGACTGATGTAATACCGTGCTGGTAAACAACTGCACCTGGTGTTGGTGCTGCAATTGCTGGCGGAAGAATCATTAATACAGGAATTTGAGCTACTGATTTAACTTGTGGTAGTGGGCTGTATTGAGTCATTAGGCGCTCCTCATCTAATTGAGAACCGTCTGCTAATGTAACTTTCAGACCAATCAACTTAATAAATTCTGCACTGTCACCTGCCAGTAACTTGGTTATATCGATACCATCAAGAGATGACTGTACTGCTGCTTTATCAGCATTAGAACCATTAGTCATGATATTAGCGATTTTAGCTAAGCTCGGTACCGCGCTTTGCCATGGTGTTTTCTTCCATGCTTCATTTTCAATGCTGGTATCAATGAATTGCGGGAGATTAACTGTACCAGTGTAGATTTTTATTCTAGCTCCCGTATAAACGGCGGCTAGTGTATCAATTGTTGCTTGATCATTTTCAACCAGTGCTTTTAGGTTAGCATTACTGTTGAAGAAAGCGCTGATATCAGTTACTTCGCTGATATTCATTTGGTATAGCGTGCTCAAATCGACATTATTTGGGTTTGCTTCACCTTTCCAGATACTTTCAGGCGTACCACCTGCTTGTACCGTAGCAATTGTCTGGGCGATAACAGATTTAGTCGTATCAAGCACATCGCCGACTGAAGCGGTCGTAAACCAACTACTAAAGATAATGTCGGTGGTATCAACACCAGCTGTGCCTAGTTCTTTTTCTGTTGCCTGAACAATAACTTGTGCAGGTATTAAAGCATCTGATGGTGGTGTGTTGGTGGATTTAAGTACAGCATAAGAATTGGACATCCCTACGCTGTTACCTTTGCTGTCTTTTAACGCACCAGTAACTGCAAACATATAGTTACTTGATGGGTTTAAAGGCTTGTTTAGTAGCACAGTTAAAGTAGTACCCGATGTGGTAAGTGTAAAGTCACCATCTTTTGCTGACAGTGTTTCAGGCTGTGTTGTATCTGTTGACTTTGTTGGATCTTTCGATGAAATTAAATAGAAGCTATCGGCTGCTGGCGTTTCTGCAAGTTCATTGCCAGTGAACTCAATAGTAATTGGCTGTGAGGGGCTCCAGCCGTCTGTTTTGCCCATTGTAACCTGAGGATCCATAAGGTCAGATGGATCTTTAGCACTGTTGTCAACGCTCAATGTACCATCAGTACTATCCATCGCGAGGAAAGTTGGCATGACAATAACTGGGTTACTGGGATCAGAAAGCAAATCAAAATTGATCTTTGTTTCGGCTTTTAAACTTTTTTCAATATCCGGGTCAATAGTAGCTTTACCCTCGAGACTAGTTTCATCACCACAGCCATATAGCCCTAAGCTTGACGCAATTAATAACGCTAATAAATTCTTATTCATACTGGAATCCTTTCTTTCAAATCATCTGATGGTGTATTTACACCAATAAGTTACTAGAATGTGTAGTTCATTTGTGCGGCACTAATAATGGCGCCACCGGATGAAGTGAAAGTGCTGCCATCTTCTTCGAAGGTGCCTTCTTTTCCGTATAGGTAAGTCAGACCGAGATCAAATGACATGTTTGGGCTATAGGTATAAGTTGCGCCCGCTGAGTACCAATAACGATCGGTATCAGGGATACTTAAAGTTGCTTGACCAGCTTGTTCGTCAAATGCAAAACCAGCACGTACTGCCCATGTTGTATTGATGGTGTATGTAGCACCTAATGAATAGCGGAAACTGTCGTCGTAATCTTCTTCTTTTAGCAAACAAGTACCTGATTCCCCGTTGTAACCTGGTGAACATTCATTACTTGTTGCTTTTAATTCTTCAAATTTGCTGTATTGCGTCCATTGAACGCTGTAGTGCACAGCCCATTGATTGTTTAACTGATGGAAGCCTGAGAACTCAGCAATGGCAGGTAATACTACTGGTAGCTTACCGGTTATGGTGTTATTTGGTGTACCTGTGATAGCACCAAGGTAGTCAGTGAAGTCACCTTCAAACTCGAGATCCACTTGTGAACGGTAGCTGAGACCGAAACGGTTGTTTTCGTTGTATTCGTATAACCCACCAATGTTCCAACCCCAATCAAAGGTATCTCCTTTCATGGTGATTGTTTTGTCGCTGGGGCTAGAGTTAGGAACTGCAGCAGAAAGTGAGCCAAGATAACGGTTTAATTCAGCATCACCGTATACCAAACTGACACCACCACCAATACTGAAGTTATCGTTAATACGATAAGCAATATTAGGGTTGAAATTGATGGTGATGAGCGATGTATCACCAGCTGATGAGCCTGCATTAAAATCGGTAGGGTATTCTGTTGCCACACCATAATTTGAAAAGAGTGCCAAGCCAACAGCTAAGCGATCATTAATTGGTTGAATGTAGTAACCTGCTGGTACAAAAGCGACGGGCGCTACATCTTTAGCTGTTTGGCCAAAGCTTTTATCTTCAACATCAATACTTGGGTCAACAATACTGAATCCGCCTGAAATTTCAGCTGTTTTGAAAAGGGTCATTGCGGCGGGGTTACGTGATAGTACGGCGGCGTTATCGGCAATAGCTGCATCACCTGCGAATGCTCGGCCAAGGCCAGATGCAGAGTGTTCATTAACTTGGAAGCCCGCTGCATTTACATTAAGTGACATGAAAGCGGCTGTTACGGCAATAGCACTGAATTTTATATTTTTGGACATTATTATTTTGCCTCTTTATTCGCTTCTTTATTTAGCTTCTTGTTCTTCATTCCATGAAGGAAAAACAACTCAATTTTATTGAGCCTCAACAATGTTCAGATAAATAGAGCCATGTTAAGCGCGCTGAAAGGAAAGGATGCCATCTAGGTATAGATGCGTCATATCCATATGATGCAAAGTGATTATGCTTGCGCGATTAGTCTCTCATGGACATAACCTAAAACAATATGAAACACAGTTATGGAGTATAAAGAGGAAAGTTTCAAATGTTAACCCGATGTAAATCACTGTTTTTAATATTGATGGGCAATTGAGCAGCATTCGATTAAATTGCGTTTTAAACGTTTGTTTTAAATAAAACGAGCGTTTGGAATTATAGATCTAAAAGCCCAGCAGTGCTGGGCTCATAGGAGGTCTGATGAGTTTGGGGTGTTTTAATTTTGAGACTTTTCGTTTTCTTCTGTTTGAGATTCAAAAAGCGGCCATCCGCCTAATTTTTTCCATTTGTTAACAATCTCACAAAATAGTTCTGCTGTACGCTCTGTATCGTATAGGGCAGAGTGTGCTTCTTTGTTATCAAATGCGACACCAGCCGTCTTACAGGCTTTCGCTAAAACAGTTTGACCGAATGCTAAACCGCTTAATGCGGCAGTGTCGAAAGTGGCAAAAGGGTGGAAAGGATTGCGTTTTAGACGGGCACGTTCTGATGCTTCCATTACAAAGCTATGGTCGAAGTTAGCATTGTGCGCAACCATGATCGCACGTGAGCAATCAGCGGCTTTTTGTTCTTTACGTATTTGCTTATAGATTTCTTTTAATGCCGTTTCTTCAGACACAGCGCCACGTAATGGGCTGAACGGGTCACGAATGCCATTAAATTCTAATGCTTCTTTATGTAAAACTGCGCCTTCAAAGGGTGCTACATGAAAGTGAATGGTTGACGCTGGTTTTAACCAACCATCTTCATCCATTTGTAATGTAACGGCACAGATTTCAAGTAGGGCATCAGTTTTAGAATTAAAGCCGGCAGTCTCAACGTCAATGACTACGGGGAAGTAGCCGCGGAAGCGACTTTTTAATGTATTTAGTTCGTTTTGTTCGCTCATAACACTGCTGTCGATAAAAAATAGGCTGGCATTATGTCAGATTCAGAAGTCTAGCTAAACCTTCTGGTTACAAATGTTCATAATCTGACGGTGATCGACTAAAGATTTTTGAATTAAATTCGATACAATAGGAAGTAGCGCAAAAGCCCCGTTGTTAGATTTGGAAAAGCATGAATACATTTTTTAAAATTGTTTGTTTAAATGCTTCGGTATTAACGAGTTTAGTATTAAGTCCGTCAGTCATGGCTGCTAAACAATATGTGGCGACACCAGCACAATCAAGCTGGAAAGTTGCAGTCGATACGCCACTTGAATGCCGTATGATTCATGCTATTCCAAGTTATGGAGAGGCTCAATTCACGTCAAAGGCGGGGAAAAAAATCAATTTAGATTTTGAGCTTAAAATGCGCCGCCCTATGGGTGAAACACGCAATGTCAATTTGGTGTCAATGCCTGCGCGTTGGATGCCGGGTGAAGCGGCTGAACCGATAACGCAGATCCAATTTTTTAAGCAGTTTGATGGTTACGTTGGTGGTCAAATGGCGTGGGCAATGTTATCTGAGCTTGAAAGTGGGCGTTATCCTACGTTCAGTTATAACGATTGGCAGCATCGAGATAAAATGATTGAAGTAGGGCTTTCTGCGGTGTCTTTTCAAGCGCCATATCAGCAATTTAGCGTCTGTCTAGATAACCTGCTTCCATATAGCTTTGAAGATATCGCTTTTACTGTCTTGCATTATGATATGGATAGCGATGAATTGAATAAACCTTCTCAGCGGCGTTTAGCTCAAATTACAGACTTTGTGCGTTACAGTGATGATATTGATTTAGTGTTGCTGGCAACCTACAGTGATTCGACTGGGGGTACCAATGTGAATCAGAGCTTATCTGAACGCAGAGCAAAGAAATTGGAAGAATACTTTATGTCGCTAGGGCTACCTAAAAATCGTATTCAAGTAGAAGCGTATGGTAAACGTCGTCCAATAGCAGATAACGATACCCCAATAGGGCGTAATAAAAACCGTCGTGTTGTTATCTCGCTGGGTAGAACAATTATTTAATACGTATTTCGCTACAGCTGGTGGCTTATTGACGATAGTAGAAAGAGTTTCGTGTGTATAACGCGGAACTCTTTTTTTTTTTACCAGCAAGAATGAACAGGTACTTAAGTTGGTATTAATGTAGTCGAAATTTAGCAATTAATTCACATTGGTTGCTCGTACTGATGTGAGAGAGCTGCTTTGCAATAACAGGGTTTGGATGGCGTTTTAGAAATTCAATTAATGCTGAACGGCAACATCCGATGGTTTCAATAAAAGCATCACATTCTTTCCGTGGGCATTGTGGGATCAGCGACATCACTTGCTCAGATGCAAGCTGAAGATATTTGAGCTCATAATCACTGTCTCCATTCTTACGCCAAAAATCGGCAAGGTTATGGCATGAAACTACCTTAATGGTAAGCAGATCTTCTAACTCATCACGTGTACCATGAATCGGTTCAAGCTGCTGAGATTCAGCTAAAGCAAGTTGATAATGAATAATGGACATCATTGGTTTATTACTTTTTTCGGCTTCCGTTGCTAGCAGGGTATGTGTTTCCCACCTTGAAACGTCCATGGTTTTTCCTTTTATTTACCCCCAATGTTGAATCTCAAGGGGACGTGATATTAACGGTGATTGATACCAATTAGCATCAGTCATTGATGTTCTTTACGAACTAAAGCTGCTGATTACTGCTGCAAGATAGCTAAGTAGTGCTGCGAGACTTGCTCCCAATCGACCACATTCCACCAAGCATTAATATAATCAGGACGTTTATTCTGATAGCTGATGTAATAAGCATGCTCCCATACATCAAGGGCTAGAATCGGTTCGCCGCGATTGTCTGCAATATCCATTAAAGGATTATCTTGATTGTTCGTTGCCGAGATCTCTAATCGCCCCTCTACAACTGAAAGCCAAATAAATCCGGAACCAAAGTGGTTTGCTGCCGCATTAGAAAATGCTTCTTTAAATAATTCAAAACTACCGAAGTGGCAGTAAATTGCTTCAGCGAGTAAACCTGAAGGCTGGCTACCTCCGGTTGGTGACATACATTGCCAGTAAAGATTGTGGTTAAAGAAACCGCCACCATGGTTTCTTACTGCTGGTGAGTGTGATGATACATTGGCAAATATAGTATGTAGTGATTGGGTTTCGAGCTCTGTTCCGGCAATTGCAGCAATAAACTTATCAAAGTACGTTTTGTGGTGGCGGCTATAGTGGACCTCTACCGTTTTTGTATCGATAAAAGGTTCAAGTGCATCATAAGCATAAGGTAACTTTGGAAAGCTAAAAGGCATAAAAGAGACTCCCTTGATTATTCCCATACATGGTAATGATAATCACTCCCATTAACAACCATAACTTTTTTGAGATTATTAACTATGATTAGGTTGGACCCAGTGATGAATGTTGTGTTAATCATCGCTGAAACATATAACTAAGAAGAAAGAGTGGTGTGAAATGAAGAAAATTATTTTATTGCTAATGGTGTGCTCATTTTCCGTTTTTGCTGACGATAAAGCGGTGGTTGGTAGTGATGCGACGGAAGCACTAGAGCAAGTTACCAGTGAAGTGACTTCAGAGTTAATAACGGTAGAGCGAGCAGAAGAGCTAGGTTTAAATCGTGCAACGACCTATGAAGTATTTAGTACCGTCAGTGTCGATAACTTAGAACATAATATTGCCGAAAAAGTGAAAGAGTCGAAAGTACCTTTTTATTCAGTAGAGTTTAATGAAGCAACACAGAGTGACAGCAATTACCGCGCCGAAGTAACGGAATATTTTAGTAAAGTTGAATAATCTATACACTAAAATCAAAAAAGCCCGATGATCTCGGGCTTTTTATCGAATTATGCGCGTTGGATTAGCTCAATTTTATAACCATCAGGATCGGTCACAAAGGCAATATGTGTGTTGCCGCCTTTAACAGGGCCAGGCTCGCGAGTTACATTGCCGCCAGCAGCTTTAATGGCATCACACGTTGCATAGATATCTTCAGTGCCAATAGCTATGTGACCAAAAGCGTCGCCCATCTCATATTCCGTTGTTCCCCAGTTGTAGGTCAACTCAATAACAGCACCTTGCGATTCATCACCATATCCGACGAAAGCAAGTGTGTATTTATAGGCTTCATTTTCACGCTTACGAAGTAAATCCATGCCCATTACATTGGTATAAAAATTAATTGCGCGGTCTAGATCACCGACGCGAAGCATTGTGTGAAGAATACGTCCATTAGCCATGTGTTACTCCAGTGCGTTTTAAGATTATTCGTCAGGGTATATTTTGTCTTTGAACTCACAGAGGTCTTCAATGATACAGCTGCCACAGCGAGGTTTACGTGCTATGCAGGTATAACGTCCGTGTAGAATTAACCAGTGGTGCACATCCACTTTGAATTCTGTTGGCACGACTTTAAGCAGTTTTTCTTCTACTTGGTCAACATTTTTACCCATGGCAAATTTCGTACGATTCGACACGCGAAAGATATGGGTATCAACGGCAATCGTCGGCCAGCCAAACGCTGTATTTAGCACTACATTCGCTGTTTTTCGCCCAACACCGGGTAGTGCTTCTAGCGCTTCACGATCTTCTGGAATTTCACTATTATACTTATCCAATAAAATCTTACAGGTCTTAATGACGTTTTCAGCTTTGGAATTAAATAAGCCAATGGTTTTAATGTACTCTTTAACGCCCTCAACGCCTAAGTCGTAGATGGCTTGTGGCGTATTCGCGATAGGGTAGAGCTTATCTGTTGCCTTGTTAACACTCACGTCTGTTGCTTGAGCTGATAAGAGAACAGCAATCAGTAGCTCGAAGGGAGAGCTCCATTTTAACTCTGTTTCAGGGTGAGGGTTTTCTGCTCGTAAGCGTTCTAGAATTTGGATACGTTTCTGGTTGTTCATTGCTGGCTTCCTGGCTGCACCGCAAATGGCTTGTTATCACATGAACTCACGTAGGGGATGTGATGGGCGGTTGAGTCGCCCATCATGTGATGAATGTTCTGTGGTCTACTCTGTACGGTTAACAATACGAATGTGCTCTAATCGGCAGATGTAATGCGTACTCGTTCGATTTCTGGCTTTTTCTCGGCAGTTAAAGCGTTTTTCTCTTCACGTTTTTTATCGATTACATTTTTTAACGCAATCATAAAGCCGACACCGAGGAATGCACCGGGTGGCAGCATGGCAAGTAAGAAGCTGCTATCAAAGCTGAATACTTCAATACGCAGTGACGAAGCCCAATCACCCAATAGGCGATCTGCACCATCGAAGAGGGTACCGTTACCTAAAATCTCACGCATGGCACCTAGTACCACGAGCGCAGCTGTCATGCCTAACCCCATCCACAGTCCATCTAAGGTCGCGGGGATTGGCTCATTTTTAGAGGCAAATGCTTCGGCACGACCAATAATAATACAGTTGGTTACAATCAATGGAATGAAGATGCCTAATGATTGGTATAAACCATAAGTGTATGCATTCATTAGTAATTGAACGCATGTGACGAGTGCTGCAATGATCATCACAAATACTGGAATACGGACTTCTGATGGAATCCATTGGCGAACCAAAGATACGATCAGATTAGAACCCACTAATACCGCCGTTGTCGCTAAGCCTAAGCCAAGGGCATTAGTCACTGTGGACGATACGGCTAATAACGGACACAAGCCTAATAGTTGTACAATGGCAGGATTATTGACCCACATGCCATTTTTCATTAATTCTTTATTTGTGCTCATGATTCACCCTGACAGTTCAAAGGTTGACTGAGTAGCGCTTGCTGGTAACGTTCAAAGTATAGTGAAACATTCTTCACCGCCTTTACAACGGCACGCGGTGTGATAGTTGCACCAGTAAACTGATCGAACTCACCACCGTCTTTTCTTACTGCCCATGCAGGATCTTTTTCACCTTGCAGCTTCTTACCTGTAAAGGCATAGATCCAATCAGTAATACGCGTTTCGATTTTATCACCTAAACCGGGGGTTTCATTGTGCTGTAGAACACGAACACCTGTTACATACCCGGTCATGTCTAAACCGACAATCAGTTTAATAGCACCACTGTAACCGTCGGGTGCAATGGCTTCTATGGCCACACCCGTAGGTTCCCCATTTTTTTCCGCTATGTATGCTGGCATGGGAGCAGGTGTACCGATATATTGCTGGTTAGTAATGAGTGTGCAACTTTTATACAATTCATTGTCATGATTGGCAGCTGGGATCACCTGATTCAGCACCTTTAGCAGCTCTTTTTGTTGCTGCTCCTGAATCTTATCTTCTGTCAGTAAGTGGGTGACAGATACTAATGCTGTTGCCAATAAGGCAAATATTGCTAGCACCCCACCGTTTTTTTTCATTGCATTTAGCATGGTAGCGCGCTCCTAAGAGTGACCGAAAGTACGAGGTCGGGTGTAATAATCAATCAGTGGTACACACATGTTGCCAAGTAATACCCCAAATGCGACCCCATCAGGGAAGCCACCCCAAGTTCGAATGAGATAAACCAGTAGCCCAATGAGTGCGCCAAATATGATACGTCCTTTTACTGTCGTGCATGCCGAGACCGGATCGGTCGCAATAAAGAATGCCCCTAACATGGTTGCACCAGAGAACAGATGGAAGATAGGAGAAGCAGTCCCGTCAGGATTTAATACGTAGGCAATACTGCTAATCACAAATAGCGTACCTAGCATTCCTGCTGGAATTTGCCATTGGATAATGCGCATTTTCAGCATGATTAAACCACCAATCAAGAAACCAATATTGACCCACTCCCAGCCTATACCAGCAATGGCTCCATAGATTGGGTTTGCCAATGTTTCAGAGGCCGTTAGTCCTGTGGTTAATGATGTTTTGAATGTATCAAGCGGTGTTGCCATTGTTACGCCATCGACTGACATGCGTAGTTGATGAACACTAAAGCCATCTTGAGTAAACCCAGTAAAAATAGAATATACACTATCAATTAATAAGACCGGCTCTGCGCTTAATGATGCTGGTGGTAGCCATGTTGTCATTTGTACTGGAAAAGAAATGAGCAGTACCACGTAGGCAACCATTGCTGGGTTAAAGAGGTTTTGCCCTAAGCCGCCATAGAGATGTTTGGCGATAAGAATGGCAAAAACCACCCCGATTACTGTGATCCACCATGGTGCTAAAGGTGGAATAGATAACCCTAATAAAAGACCGGTTAGTAATGCACTATTATCACGAAGATAAGGCATTACTGGGCGTTTTCTTAATTTAACAATGACAGCTTCAGTGACAACTGCAACGGAAGACGCCAACAGAACTTGGATTAACGTACCCCAGCCAAAAAAGAACCATTGTGCAGCTACACCGAAAACGGTGCAGAAAATAACGGTACGCATAATGCTGCTGGTACTGCGACGATTATGGGTATGCGGAGAACTGGCAATTTTGAAAGCCACGATTTAATTATCCTTGTTATTCGGTTGAGCTTCTTTTTCTGCTTGTTGTGCCGCCTTACGGGCTTTCGCTCGTGCAACGGCAGCCGCAATAGCAGCTTTCTTCGGGTCGACCTCGGCTTCTACCGTTGAAGTAGATTCCGTGTTAGAACTCGAGCCAGGTTCAGCAGTATCAGCTTGTTGCGCTGCTTTACGGGCTTTCGCTCGTGCAACGGCAGCCGCAATAGCAGCTTTCTTCGGGTCGACCTCGACTTCTACCGTTGAAGTAGGTTCCGTGTTAGAACTCGAGTCAGGTTCAGCAGTATCAGCTTGTTGCGCTGCTTTACGGGCTTTCGCACGTGCAACGGCAGCCGCAATAGCAGCTTTCTTCGGGTCGACCTCGGCTTCTACCGTTGAAGTAGATTCCGTGTTAGAGCTAGAATCAGGTTCAGCAGCATCAGCTTGTTGCGCTGCTTTACGGGCTTTCGCACGTGCAATAGCAGCAGCAACAGCGGCTTTCTTGGGATCGATGTCGGCTTCTGCAGTTGACGCAGATTCTGTGTTTGAACTTGAATCGGGTTCAGCTACGTTATCTTGGTTAGCTTGTTGCGCTGCTTTACGGGCTTTCGCACGTGCAACGGCAGCAGCAATAGCGGCTTTCTTCGGATCGACCTCGGTTTCTACCGTTGAAGAAGATTCCGTGTTAGAACTCGAGTCAGGTTCAGCAGTATCAGCTTGTTGCGCTGCTTTACGGGCTTTCGCACGTGCAATGGCAGCTGCCACTGCATCTTTTTTACCATCTTCGCTTCCTGCCGATACCGAGGTCTTTTCTTCAGCGGCTACTTTTTCGGCTTCTGCTTTTCGTTCTCGTGCTAAACGTTTACGCTCTTCTCGTAATTTCGCCATTTCTGTATTGTCAGGAACAGCTGCGCCTTTCTCTGCTTGGGCTGCTTGTTTTGCTTTTGCCCGAGCAATAGCGGCAGCTACAGCGGGTTTCTTCTCTGTATCTGGTGAGCTTTCTGCGGCTTGCTTGGCTTTCACTCGAGCGATGGCTGCGGCGACAGCATCATCACCACCGCTGCTTGCTGTTTCTTTTCGTCGATCATCAGCCGCTTTCTTAAATCGGTTTTCACGCTCAGCTTTGTCTCGTTCCATGCGCGCATTTTTAGCTTCAAAACGTAATCTTGCGCGCTCGGCATTGGCTTCGTCTTGTTTTCTGGCGGTGATTTCAGATTTAGCCTGACGGTAGTATTGGACTAGTGGAATTTCACTTGGGCACACATAAGCACAGGCACCGCATTCAATACAGTCGAAGAGGTTATATTCTTCACACTTTGCGTAATCTTGATCTTTTGCGTACCACTGCAATTGCTGAGGCAATAAAGACGCAGGGCAAGCCTCTGCACACGCAGTACAACGAATACATGCCATTTCGTGAGTATGTAACGGCAATTCTTTTCGCTTAGGTGCAAGAATACAGTTAGTAACTTTGGTAATGGGTACATTGGCGTGAGGTAGTGTAAAGCCCATTAACGAACCACCAATAATGACACGAGGGTACTTCTTATCTGGTTGATAGCTGTAGTTATCAAGCAGGTATGAAATCGGCGTACCGAGGCGCGCAAAAACATTACCACGTTGCTGGAAAGCTTCTCCGGTTAAGGTCACGACCCGTTCAATCAAAGGCTCGCCATCGATAATTGCGCGTTTGACGGCAAAAACCGTTCCCACGTTTTGTACAATAACGCCTACCGATGTTGATCGTGCTTGGCTGGGTACTTCACGACCTGTGAGTACTTTAACCAGTTGCTTGGAACTGCCTGATGGGTACTTAGTGGGTATAACTCGAATAATGATGTGATCATCGTTCGTGATGTGCTTTTCTAATGCAGTGATCGCTTCGGGCTTATTGTCTTCAATACCGATAATCGTTAACTTTGGTTTCACGATATGGCGAAGAATACGAATACCGTCAATAACTTCGGCGGCATAATCTTGCATCAAGCGATCGTCTGCGGTGATATAAGGTTCACACTCTGCTGCATTGATGATCAGAATATCAACCTTACCCAAACCGCCTTGCAATTTACGGCTGGTAGGGAAACCTGCGCCACCTAATCCTGCAATACCACTGAGTCGTATTTTCTCGATCAGATCAGCAGATTCTTCAGATGTATAATCAGCAACTGGTGATTGTTCACACCATTGGTCATTACCATCGCTGTCGATAACAATACATAAATCAGTTAAACCTGATGGGTGGGCGATTGTGAGTTGTTCTATTGCCGTAACTGTTCCCGACGTGGGCGCATGCACGGGCACACACATGGCAATATCACCTTGGGTCAGTGGCTGACCTTTCAGGACTTTATCGCCAATCGCGATAATAATATCGCCTCTAGACCCTATATGTTGCTTTAGAGGGAGAATAAGTTGCTGTGGTACGCCAGCGTGTTGCAGTTCAACTTGATTAGAAATGGCTTTGTTTTCTGCTGGATGAACACCGCCATGGAAATCCCAAAGCTGACCTTGTTTTATTTGTTCGATTATTGACAGCATGTTTAGTCTACCTTGTCAGTATTGGGTTCAGTAGGAAGATTGACGACCGGAATCTGGTTAAGATCCCATTTCCAACTTTCCGGCGTATCTTTAACCGGAATCATCTCAATACAGTCGGTAGGGCAGGGGGCAACACATAAATCACAGCCAGTACACTCGTCTTTAATAACGGTATGCATCGATTTTGTACCACCAACAATGGCATCAACAGGGCAAGCTTGAATGCATTTGGTGCACCCTATGCACATGTCTTCGTGAATAAAAGCAACGGTCTTTATGTTTTCTTTTTCGTGTGCTGAATCTTGGACTTCCACACCCATTAAGTCGGCTAGTTTTTCAATCGTAGCTTGGCCTCCTGGGGGGCATTTATTAATCTCATCGCCGTTTGCAATTGCTTCTGCGTAAGGGCGGCAACCCGGATAGCCACATTGACCGCATTGAGTTTGCGGTAAAATGGCATTAATTTGTTCAACAATAGGGTCAGCTTCGACTTTGAAGCGAATAGAGGCAAACCCAAGAATAAGGCCAAAAATTGCGGCTAAGACAGCTATCACAATAACTGCAATTAAAATTCCGCTCATTTACAGTTTCACCAATCCAGTAAAGCCCATGAAGGCAAGAGACATAAGACCTGCGGTGATCATCGCAATAGAAGCACCTTTAAAAGGGCCTGGCACATCAGCTGCGGCAATACGTTCACGCATAGAAGCGAATAAAATCAAGACCAACGAAAAACCAACGGCGGCACCAAAACCATAAATAACGGATTCGATAAAGTTGTGGTGTTCATTGATATTCAACAGAGCAACACCTAACACCGCACAATTAGTCGTAATTAACGGTAGGAAAATACCCAGCAAACGGTATAGCGTTGGGCTCGTTTTATGTACCACCATTTCGGTAAATTGCACTACAACGGCAATAACAAGAATAAAGCTAAGAGTACGAAGGTATTCAATGCCAAGTGGCGCAAGAATGTAATTTTCCACGAGATACGCAGACACGGAAGCCAAGGTTAAGACAAACGTCGTCGCTAAGCCCATACCAATCGCAGTTTCCAGCTTCTTAGATACGCCCATAAATGGGCATAAACCTAAGAATTTAACGAGTACAAAGTTGTTTACCAACACTGTACCGACAAGTAATAAAAGGTATTCAGTCATACCATCATAATTCTATTTGAAAGAGATCTTAGTATTATCTGATTTTGTGAAGGGTATAACAACTCCTGTCGGGCAGGGTTTTTCAAGTTTGGTGCTATTTTCCTGTTATAAATGAGGCAATATGTCTTTATTTTGATGATCCTGACAGTTTTATGATGCACCAAGATGTTGTATTGCATGTGTTTTAGTTTGAATCTGTGTTGTAAAACTGTAATTAGCTAGTATTTATTGCTGGATAATCATCCAAAGCATTACCAATAAACTAGCCCCTTGTTCTTTTTGTGATCGCCCCCTGTTGTAAATATGCGTAATTAGGCGTTATCTGTCTGTCATTAATTCGATGAGTATCAATACAGAGCATAAGGTAGAAAAGATGGATATTTTATTGTTAAGTAATGGCAAAATTGCGGGCAACCAGCATGTGATGGAGTTTGCAAGTGAAGCTGTTGTCGAACAAATCAAACGAACTGGGGCTAAAAACTTAGTTCTGATCCCTTATGCTGTGATTCGTTCTAGCCATGATGAGCGTGTTGCCTTGGTTCAAGAAACATTTGATGCATTAGGCTTAGATTGTAAAGTAACGGGGTTACACCGCGCAGATGATCCGGTGAAAGCGATTCAAGAAGCCGAAGGCATTTTGGTCAGCGGTGGTAATACTTGGGTGCTGAACAAAACATTGCATGATTTAGGCTTAGTGGGGCCAATTCGTAAAGCGGTTCTTGATCAAGGTATTCCTTATATTGGCTGGAGTGCAGGAACAAATATTACTTGTCCTACTATTCGTACAACAAATGATATGCCGATCATTACAGGTGCGGTACTTTCATCATTAAATTTGGTGCCATTCCAAATTAACCCTCATTACCTTGAAGCCAATGTGGAAGGTCATATGGGCGAAACCCGTGATGAGCGTATCCAAGAATTTTTAGAAGTTAATCAACATGAACCTGTTGTGGGTATTCCAGAAGGTACTTGGCTACACTTGTTAAATGGTGAATTGAGCTATCACACCGCGAATGGTAAGCCGTTAAAGCTATTTAGCCATGGGAAAGACCCAGTTTACTATACTGCAGAGCAAAGTGTTCAGTTTTTAATGGCACATAGCTGCTAATAAAAGCGTGATGTACCCAACGAGATAATTCCCCTTTAGTTCAGTTGGTAGAACGGCGGACTGTTAATCCGTATGTCGCTGGTTCGAGTCCAGCAAGGGGAGCCAAATAACAGGCCTCATCTTCGGATGGGGCTTTTTGTGTTTAGAGCTAAATTTGGACAGTTGGCATGTAATAGGTATGTAAAAAAACGAGGCGATGGCGCCTCATTTTTATTTTTCAAAGTGGTTTTTCTGATTTTGTTGGTCTTTGTTGTGTTAAATGTTTGCTCACATTTACAACTATTTGACAATTGAGTTGCTGTTCAAACAATTGTCAGCCAACTTATTTCATCTTTCTGAGCTGATTTATCTTTTAGATGTGTCAAAAACGGACGTTATCTAGTGACCATTTTTGTATAGTTCAACGAATGATGGTTGGTATAAAGAGATGATTTTTTCAAAAATACGAGCCATTGTGACTTCCTCAATCAATTTAGGTTTTAATAGGGAAACTGTTTTCAACCTACCTAAAAGATGACTTTTCTTCTCTGGATGGTTCAACCTGTTTCTGCCGCTGATTATAGATATTTTTCGCGAAGTGAAAAGCAAGAAAATTTCTTTTTTTGGATTAGAATAACTAATCCAAAATCTGTGCTAACTTGCAGGGTAACTCTATAATTTTGATGTTAATCCCTAGGTCTTATAGGCATGTAACAGATTTGGAATAAAGGTGAGTTACCCTTCTTTTTTCTAACTATGTATATCCGAGTGATGAAGATTTTAAAATAAGATGTCTTATCCTATTAATTATCTCGAAATGTTATGAAAAATCTTATCTTTTAATACGTTATGAAAATTTCAAAAAGAGTGTCGCGAAGCTTGATCTATATCAAGCTGGCTGGCGTTGATTGAAAAATGAACGGCTTTTATTGATGCTTATCAAAGAAAAATGTGTGATAAATCCTTTGCCGCGGGCAGTGATTGTCAGTAATATTAGCAATGACTTTATTAGCTGTAGCTCAACAATAAACTAACTAATTTGATACATAGCCGCAACATAAGAAGGAAGTCATTGATATCACTTGATATGGCAGCCAGGACGGCAATCAAATTGCGGGTTTGTAAGCTACATTTTGCTAAGCCCAACAATCGGTACACTGTGTAAGTACTGTCGTCACTCAGCCTGACGAAAAAAGGAGTTCAACATGTTCACTGATGTCGTCGAACTATCGAGATTACAGTTCGCATTAACTGCGATGTATCACTTTTTGTTCGTACCACTGACTCTAGGTATGGCGTTCCTACTCGCCATCATGGAATCAGTTTATGTAATGACTGGAAAGCAAATCTATAAGGACATGACAAAGTTCTGGGGTAAGCTTTTTGGTATTAACTTCGCTTTAGGTGTGGCCACCGGCCTTACTATGGAATTCCAGTTTGGTACAAACTGGGCATACTATTCTCACTACGTTGGTGACATTTTCGGGGCACCACTTGCCATCGAAGCGCTGATGGCGTTCTTCCTAGAATCCACTCTGGTTGGTCTATTCTTCTTCGGCTGGGATCGTTTATCAAAACGTCAACACCTTACAGTGACATGGTTGGTTGCTATCGCATCTAACTTCTCTGCGCTGTGGATTCTTATTGCAAACGGTTGGATGCAGAACCCTGTAGGGGCTGAATTTAACTTTGAAACCATGCGTATGGAAATGGTGAGCTTTGCTGAAGTTATCTTTAACCCAGTAGCACAGGTTAAATTCGTTCACACCGTTGCTTCTGGTTATGTAGCTGGCTCGATGTTCGTTCTTGCAATTAGTTCATACTACATGCTGAAAGGTCGTGACATTCCTTTTGCACGTCGTTCTTTTGCCATTGCGGCATCATTTGGTATGGCTGCGATTGTTTCTGTAATCATTCTTGGTGATGAATCAGGCTATGAGCTGGGCGATGTTCAGAAAACGAAGCTTGCTGCGATTGAAGCAGAATGGCACACAGAAGAAGCCCCTGCAGCATTCACTGTGTTTGGTTTGCCAAATCAAGAAACAATGGAAACCGATTTTGCCATTAAGATCCCATATGTGATGGGTATTATTGCGACACGTTCTACTGATACCCAAGTAACTGGTTTACGTGATCTGAAAGATGAGCACGAAGTCCGTATTCGTAACGGTATGGTTGCGTACGGTTTACTTGAAAAATTACGTAGTGGCGATCGCTCGCCAGAAAACGTAGCTGCATTCGATGCAGTGAAACACGATCTCGGTTATGGCTTCCTACTTAAGCCATATACAGACAACGTTGTTGATGCAACGCCTGAGCATATTGCACAAGCCGTTGACGATTCAATCCCTACCGTTTGGCCGCTGTTCTTTAGCTTCCGTATCATGGTTGCTGCTGGCTTCTTAATGCTGGGCATTATTGGTGCTGCATTTATCCAAACGTGTCGTCACAAGATCACAGAGAAGAAGTGGTTGCTTAAAGCGGCGCTTTACGGTTTACCGCTACCTTGGATTGCAATTGAAGCTGGCTGGTTCGTTGCAGAGTATGGTCGTCAACCATGGGCTGTAGGTGAGATCTTACCTGTATCTATGGCGGTATCTGATCTTGAGCCATCAGCAATTATCACAACATTGGTATCAATGATTGCACTTTACACTGTGTTCTTGATTGCTGAAGTGTACTTGATGCTTAAGTTCGCACGTAAAGGTCCAAGTAGCCTGAAAACAGGTCGTTATCACTTTGAACAAAATGATGCACCACAGAATGTGGTATCGCGTCAGGTTGAAGCGTAATTCAGGGAGAGTAAGCAATGTTTGAATATGAAGTATTGCGATTCATCTGGTGGTTGTTAATTGGTGTGCTTTGCATCGGTTTCGCTGTTACAGATGGTTTCGATATGGGTGTAGGTATCTTGTCTAACGTTATTGGTAAGACAGATACAGAACGCCGAATAATGATTAACTCAATTGCACCACATTGGGATGGTAACCAAGTTTGGCTTATCACTGCGGGTGGTGCTTTATTTGCGGCTTGGCCTCTTGTTTACGCAACAGCGTTTTCTGGTTTCTACTTCGCAATGGTACTAACACTGGCGGCTTTGTGGCTACGTCCGTTAGGCTTTGATTACCGTTCTAAGATTGAATCACCAAAATGGCGTAATGCATGGGACCGTGCAATCTTCGTTGGTAGCTTTGTGCCACCAGTTATTTTTGGTGTGGCTTTCGGTAACTTGCTGCAAGGTGTTCCATTTGTTTTGAGTGAATTTATGGTTCCGTCATACAAAGGTACATTCTTAGGCTTGCTAAACCCGTTTGCACTACTGTGCGGTATTGTTAGCTTGATGATGATTGTGACTCAAGGCGCAACCTACCTACAGATGAAAACAACAGATGCCTTGCATGAGCGCTCTCGTAATGTTGCATCTATTACTGCTGTTATTACTGCGGTATGTTTTGCAGCTGCTGGCGTATGGGCTCAAAGCATTGACGGTTACGTTATTACTTCTGAAATCATCAAAAATGGTCCTTCAAACCCATTAACGAAAGAAGTAATGCGTGAAACAGGTGCATTGTTCGCAAACTTTGATGCTTACCCATTGCTATGGATTGCACCGATTCTTGCGGTTGTTATGCCATTGCTAACCGTTGTCGCTTCTCGCGCTAATCGTGCAGGTTTTGCATTTTTGACATCAAGCTTAACCATGGCTGGTATAATCCTGACATTTGGTTTCGCTTTGTTCCCGTTCATTATGCCTTCAAGCCTAGTACCAGCGAATAGTTTGACCGTGTGGGACTCAACATCAAGTGAACTTACGCTAAATATTATGACTGGCGTAGCATTTGTTATGGTGCCAATTATTCTTGCGTACACTTCATGGTGTTACTACAAAATGTTTGGCCGTCTTGATAGCAAGTTTATCGAAGACAACAAAACTTCACTGTATTAAGGAGACAGACTATGTGGTATTTCGCTTGGATTCTTGGTGTTCTGCTAGCCTGCTCATTCGGTATTATCAACGCTTTATGGCTTGAAACAACTGAAGATATGGATAACAAAGGTGAGTAGCCTCAGCTTATGGGTCACACAGGCTCATCAGTTATTTGATAATGCACTATTACGTGCATTATCCTTTCTGCTGGCGCTTGCATCTGCAGGGCTGGTAGTGTGGGAGCCTATTCATTTTGCACAGGCTATTGGTGGCTTTGACCTAATAAAATCGCCAACATTAATATGGGCAACCTGCTCTGCAATGATCTATGGGGTGGGCTTTGTACCGCGCCATTGGTATTGGCAAGTTGTGTTTACTCCATTTATCGCCTTACCCATCTTGAGCTATATTATGTGGCTGCGTTTTAGTTACTAAACAGAGTTACATTTAGATACACAATAGGCAGTCTATTACTAATTGAGTAATAGGCTGTTTTTTTTGTATAAAATATGTCTTCCTAACAAAAGAACGCTGTACATTACCGCTATTGTTAGAAATGTTATGTGTTGCTGCTGAAGATGCTTTCGGGATATTTCATAAAGCGGATGAAGTTAGGTATAGTAGGCAAATTAAGCCTTTAAAGTCGTTATTAGGCATTTAGTTTCATCACTCTTGTGGATTAAACATGGCAGAAAAAAACATATTTAAATGGCCAATCACTATTTATTATGAAGATACTGATGTAGGCGGCTTGGTTTACCATGCTAATTATCTAAAGTTTTTTGAACGTGCAAGAACGGAACTATTAAGAAGTATCGGGGTCAGCCAACAAGAGCTATTTAAAAATAAGGCGAGCTTTGTTATTCGCCATATTGATATGGATTTTTTAAAAGGCGCGCGTTTAGATGAGCAACTTATCGTACAAACACGTGTTGAAACTGTAAAAAAAGCATCAATCATATTTTGTCAGGGTTTAGTTAACAATGCAGGTCATACCTTGTGTAAAGCTACTGTTAAGGTAGCCTGTGTCAATCCTGAAACCATGAAACCAACTGCAATTCCTCAATTTATTATGTCGGAGATTTCTAAGTGAGTGCTGAACTGTCAATTCTGGATCTTTTTCTACAGGCAAGCCTGTTAGTTAAGATCGTAATGCTAATCTTGCTTGGTATGTCAGTTGCTTCTTGGGCAATGATCATTAAACGTTCGCAGATTTTGTCTAACGCCGCTGCAAAAGCAGAGCGTTTCGAAGACCGTTTTTGGTCTGGTGTCGATCTGTCACAACTGTATAAAGAAGTTGAAGCGCGTAAAGATGATCTTATGGGATCTGAGCAAATCTTTTACACCGGATTTAAAGAGTATGCCCGTTTGCATCGCAGTAATGGACAAGTACCAGATGCTGTAATGGAAGGCACCTCTCGAGCAATGCGCGTATCGCTTCTACGTGAGGTTGATGAATTAGAAACCAGCTTACCTTTTCTTGCAACAGTGGGTTCAATTAGCCCTTATATCGGCTTGTTCGGTACTGTTTGGGGTATTATGCACGCATTTATTGCACTTGGTGCAGTCAAGCAGGCAACACTAGCAATGGTTGCGCCTGGTATTGCAGAAGCGCTAGTTGCTACAGCAATGGGCCTTTTTGCTGCGATCCCAGCAGTTATGTTTTATAACAAACTGACAAACCAAGTTTCCAAGCTTGAGCATACCTATGCGACTTTTATGGAAGAGTTTTCAAGTATCCTTCACCGTCAGGCATTTGCCGCTAACCAGGAGTAATAAGCAATGGCTTATCAACCTAAAAAGCGAAAAATGACAGCTGAAATCAATGTTGTACCTTATATCGATGTGATGTTGGTACTCTTGATTATTTTCATGGTTACTGCACCTTTTGTTACACAAGGGGTCGATGTTGAACTGCCGACTACTCACACTGCGAAAACTGTCGCTGATTTATCTGGTGATAATCCAGGTGCGCCAATTATTGTTGAGGTCGATCAAAACGGTGAGTTAGGTTTAAGTGTTGATAACGGTGACATGCTTCGCGGGTTAGCGCTTAATGATTTATTGACCCGAGTGAAAGCCGAATTACAGCTTAACCCTAAATCATTGGTGATGGTTGGCGGTGATGGGCGAGTACCATACTCTTTCATCATCGAGACACTTGATGCGTTAAGTCAAGCTGGGGTGGGTTCTGTTGGTTTAATGACCGAACCATTAGATCAATAGGTAGGTAGTAGGATGAAAAATAATAATTACACTACTGCCGTCATCATATCGTTACTTCTTCATGTTTTATTGTTAGTTGTATTGCTTTGGGGAACGGATTTCTCTATGAGCAAGCCCAAGCCTTCCGGCAGTACGATTCAAGCCGTGGTTGTTGATCCAGCGTTAGTTAATCAACAAGCCAAGCAAATTCGTCAGCAACGTGAAGCCGCCAAAAAAGCGGAGCAAGACAGATTAAAGCGTCTTGAGCAGCAAGCAGCGTCATTAGAAAAGCAACGTAAAGCAGAAGAACAACGCTTAAGGCAGTTAAAATCCGATAAAGTTAAAGCGGAACAAGAAACGCGCCGTGCAGAAGCAGAACGTAAGCGAGTGAATGCTGAGAAGCTAAAAGTCGCTGAAGAAAAACGTAAAGCAGATGAAGCGACAAAAGTGGCGAAGCAACAAGCAGCCAAAGCAGAAGCGGATAGAAAGCAGAAACAAGAAGCCACAAAAAAAGCTGAATTAGCAAGGCAACAAAAAGTCGAGCAACAACGTAAAGCAGAAGAAGCAACACGCAAAGCCGAAGCCGATCGTAAAGCTGCGGAAGCAGAACGTAAAGCACAAGTGGCGGCGAAAGAAAAAGCCGAAGCTGCTGCGCGTAAAGCAGAAGTAGCACGCAAAGAAGCAGTTCGTAAAGCGGCTGAAGCAAAAGAACTTCAGCGTCAGCAAGAAGCGGCTTTAAACGACATGTTTTCAGGTCTTGAAACGGAAAGTGAGCAACGGGGTGGTGCTCGTGGGCAATTCGTTGCTGATGAGGTTTCTCGCTATGGTGCAATCTATACTCAGATGATCCAGCAAAATTTGTTGGTTGATCAAAGCTTCATTGGTAAAGAGTGCATTTTAACAATGCGCTTATCAACCAATGGCTTGTTACTTAATGCATCAGAAGCTGGTGGGGATAGTCGTCTCTGCCGTGCTGCGAAAGCTGCCGTTGTTAAAGTCAGTCAGTTCCCGATGCCAGATGACCCTCAGGTTGTCGAGAAGCTTCGTAGTATTCGACTTACGGTAAGCCCACAATAATGAAGGAGATATTGATGAAACGTTGGATGATGGGCCTATGTATTGCTCTGCTGAGCTTTAGCCAAATCGCACAAGCTGAACTTGAGTTAGTGATTACAGAAGGTGTCGACTCAGCCCGCCCAATCGGTGTTATACCGTTCACATGGGAAGGTGAAGGTAAACTACCGACTGATATATCTTCGGTTATTGCATCTGATTTACAGCGAAGTGGTAAATTTAGCCCTGTGGCGACAAGTAAAATGCCACAAACCCCCGATAGCGAAGAGCAGATCGATTATAACGCTTGGACTTCAATGGGTGTTGATGCGCTAGTAACGGGGAAAATCACCAAGAACGCAGACGGTAATTACGTTGTGAATTACCAGTTGGTCGATGTTGTTCGTGGTCAATTAACCAGCGGTGAAAGCCGTGGTTTAGCCAATGGTGAATTAGTATTAACCAAAGATCATTTGCTCATCAATAATCGTGCAACCGTGAAAGAAACCCGTTTACGCCAGTATGCCCATCGTATTTCTGATGTGGTTTATGAACAGTTAACTGGCGAGCAAGGTGCTTTTTTAACCCGTATTGCGTATGTCGTGATTGATGATAAATCAAAACATCCTTATCAGCTTCGTGTTGCTGATTACGATGGGTTTAACGAGCGCCTTGTTTTAAAGTCTCAGCAGCCGCTGATGTCACCAGCTTGGTCGCCTGATGGCAGTAAGCTAGCGTATGTTAGTTTCGAGAATCAGCAAGCACAGATTTATATCATGGATATCTACAAAGGTACTCGTGAGTTGGTTACCTCATATCCGCGTCATAACGGTTCTCCTCGTTTCTCGCCTGATGGCAAAAAATTAGCGATTGTGCTGTCGAAAACCGGTAGCTTGCAAATTTATATTAAAAATTTAGAGACGAAAAAATTAACCCAAATCACATCAGGCCGATCGAATAATACGGAAGCCTTTTGGGATCCAGACGGTAAGTCTCTGATTTTTACATCAGACAGAGGTGGTCAACCGCAGATTTATCGCGTAAATTTAGCGGATAACTCGACTAAGCGTTTGACTTGGCAAGGAAGTCAGAACCTCGGGGGTCAATTGACACCCGATGGGCGTTACTTAGTGATGGTGAACCGTTCTGATTCGGGATTCAACATTGCTAAGCAAGACTTGAAAACCGGTGCAGTTCAAATTTTAACTAAAACATTTTTGGATGAGTCACCAAGCATTGCACCTAATGGCGGCATGGTTATCTACAGTTCAGTAAATAATAAATCTAATGAACTGTCGTTAGTGTCGATTGATGGGCGATTTAAAGCTCGATTACCGACGACAAATGGGCGAGTACGTGCACCATCTTGGGGCCCGTTCTTATAACATTTAGCGTTTTTGCGATAATAAAGGAAATATAAAATGCAACTTAACAAAATTTTAAAGGGTTTGGCAATTGCGCTGCCAATGATGACTCTTGCTGCTTGTAGCTCAACAGATAGCACTGATAGTTCAGCTGCATCAGAAACAACTGACGGTTCTACTCAAACAGTAGTAACAACGCCTGTAGATGGTGGTTCAGCTGCACTTTCTGAGCAAGAGCTACGTAGTCAAGAGCTTCGTCAAGAGCAAACTGTTTACTTTAAGTTCGATACAGCAGAAATCCAAGCTGATTATCAAGCTATGCTAGAAGCACACGCTGAGTACTTGAGCAACAGCTCTGATGTTAAAGTGATTGTTGAAGGTCATGCCGATGAGCGTGGTACTCCTGAATACAACATCGCTCTAGGTGAGCGTCGTGCAAACGCAGTTGCTCAATACCTACAAGCTCTAGGTGTATCTGCAAGCCAAATTTCAATTGTTAGCTACGGTGAAGAAAAGCCACTAGTGCTTGGTCACACTGATGCTGACTACGCTAAGAACCGTCGTGCGGTTCTAGTTTACTAATAGACAGGTAAACGATTATGAACAGTAACATTGTGCGAAATATCGCATTAGCGTTGCTGATTGGTGCGGCGACTCAAGTAGTTGCCGCTCCTGCTCCTGTTACTGAACTCAGTAAAAGCGGACAAGGTACAAGCCTTGAACGTTTGGAGCGGATGCTTGAGGCTCGAAATCAGGTTCAGCTTGATATGCAGCGTCAGCTTAATCAGTTAGCCTCAGAAATGGATCAACTTCGTGGTTTGGTTGAACGTAATAGCTATGACTTAACTCAGATGTTAGAGCGTCAACGTGAACTCTATCGTGAAGTGGATACTTTAAGTCAACAGCCACAAAAAGCTGCGAAGACAGATACTGCTGATAAGCCTGCATCGGGTGAAACCTACAGCAGTGATGCCAGCGAAAATGAAGCGTATGAAAAAGCGGTTAACTTAATCTTAAAAGAGAAAGATTATGCGGGCGCAGTCACTGCATTCAATGCCTTTTTAACGACATACCCAGAATCTACGTACAAGGCGAATGCACATTATTGGCTTGGTCAGTTGTACTTCACTCAAAATCAGTTAGCAGAAGCGAGTAAAGAATTCAAAGCTGTTACCAGCGATGAAAAATCGAATAAACGCTCAGATGCATTATTGAAGCTTGGTGTTATTGCTGAGCGCAGTAAAGATGTTGAATTGGCGAAGAAATATTACCAAGAAGTAATATCGACTTACCCAAGTTCAACCAGCTCACGGCAAGCCGAAGGTAGCCTGAAGCAACTTGGTAACTGATACCCCTAGAAAACGAATACATAAGGTCTGCCTGATTAAGGCGGGCCTTTTTATTTTATAAAACAATCGGTTATGCGAAAGCTAAAAATTCCTTTTTAGACCGTGTATAATGTCCGGATAGTAAGGACTAGCTGATGAGCAAGTAAGTAATGAGCCTAACATACGATCCGTCTGAAACGATTTACCCGTTTCCGCAAAAACCTGTTCCATTATCTGAACAAGAGAAACTGACTCACGTCGAGAAAATCAAAGCGTTGTTGAAGGAAAAAGACGCGGTTTTGGTTGCTCACTATTATACCGACCCCGAAATTCAGGCCCTAGCTGAAGAGACTGGCGGTTTTGTTGGTGATTCTCTTGAAATGGCCCGTTTTGGTAATCAACATTCAGCCAAAACATTGATCATTTGTGGTGTTCGCTTTATGGGTGAATCTGCAAAAATCTTAACGCCAGAAAAAAATGTTCTGATGCCAACCCTAGAAGCGGAATGTTCGCTTGATTTAGGTTGCCCTGCTGATAAATTCTCTGAATTTTGCGATGCTCATCCAGATCATACTGTTGTCGTTTACGCCAATACATCTGCGGCTGTTAAAGCTCGTGCTGATTGGGTCGTCACATCAAGTATTGCCCTTGAAATTGTTGAGCACTTAGACAGTGAAGGTAAAGACATTATTTGGGGGCCTGATCGCCATCTAGGTGCTTACATTCAAAAAAATACTGGCGCTGAAATGCTATTGTGGCAGGGCGAGTGTGTTGTACACGATGAGTTCTCAGCAAAAGCGCTTCGTGACATGAAAGCACTCTATCCTGATGCCGCGGTGCTTGTTCACCCTGAATCACCAGCAAGTGTTGTAGCGTTAGCTGACGCGGTAGGGTCGACTAGCCAGCTAATTAAAGCGGCAAAAGAGCTGCCGAATAAAAAGCTAATCGTGGCAACTGACAAAGGCATTTTCTTTAAAATGCAACAAATGGTGCCAGATAAAGAATTGGTCGAAGCACCAACAGCAGGTGCGGGTGCAACATGCCGTAGTTGTGCACATTGCCCGTGGATGGCAATGAACGGCCTTAAAGCAATTGAGAATGCACTCGTTGAAGGCGGAGAAAAGCATGAAATTTTCGTTGATGAAGCGTTACGTGTGAAGTCATTAATTCCGCTTAATCGCATGCTCAATTTTGCTGCTGAATTACAATTGAAGGTGAAAGGCAACGCATAATTGTGCGGGACCTCAGTCTTTTAAGTGGCGACCATGTGGTCGCCATTTTTATGTGCTATTTAAAATAAAGATAAGGAATGCTTTTCTATGAGCCAGACAATGTTAACCATTGCATTACCGCTCGCGTTAGCATGGATGATGTATTGTGTTGGCCTCACATTAACCCTTGCTGATTTTAAACGTGTTGCGACTTTTCCGAAAAAAATACTGGCAGGTTTAGCCGCTCAATTAATCGGTTTACCCTTACTGGCCTATACATTGATTCATCTGTTGGCGTTACCAGAACCTATTGCCGTTGGCTTATGGCTATTAGCGCTAGCACCGGGTGGGGCATCGTCCAATGCTATTACGCATTTGAGTGGTGGTGATACTGCGTTATCGATAAGTATGACCGCGATCAGTAGCTTAATTATTCCAATAAGCTTGCCACTGATGCTGCCTTTAGTGCTCAGCGATGCTCAGTTGGTTATACCCGTTAAGATGGCAATATTACAATTAACTGCTGTCACGTTTGTACCTGTGATGATCGGTATGATCATGAAGCAATATATTAAAGCTCCATGGTTTTCTTCGTTTATCTCCTTCGCTGGACGATCGTCATTATGGGCGTTGTTTTTCACCGTAACCATTACGTTAGCTGCAAACACCAAAGTCTTTAGCCAGCTATTTTCTGTTGGGTCTATTGCTGCAATCGTATTGTGCTTGAGCGGGATGATTCTTGGTGTAATTGTCGCGAAAGCATTGCGAGGCGATAAGAGATTAGTCAAAACGTTAGCAATAGAGGTTGGTATTCAAAATGCTGGAACGGCTATTTTTGTGGCTGTTGTACAATTACAAAGACCGGAGTTAGCATTAACTCCGTTATTGTATGGTGTGCTCATGAATATACCGGCATTGGTGATTATTCATCGAAGTAAACGACAAGCCGTGCTGTCGAAGTCTTAGTTGAAGTTGTAATTGAAAGACCGCATAAGAAAAAGGTTGCCCGTTATTTGTCATAACATGGGGCAACCCTTTTTCATTTCTGCGCAGCAGCCTTGTGATGCTGTGCTCTTGAATAAGTACGCGTAATTAGTGAAGCGTCACTAATGCTTGTGCACGCTGTGTTAAGCCACATAGCATATTCGGTACTGCCGCAAAGATCTCTTCAAATTGTGCCAGTGCATCTGCGCCTTCTTCAGATAATGCGACCATTGCATTTTCTGGATCGTATAGAAGCGTGATTGATAGCAATACGCCACCTAATAGGGCGTTATCTTCACTATGCTCAGGCATAATGTTTTCCCAATCATCACGTGCTAGCTGCCAGCCTTGTAGCATGCCTTCAGCAAAATCACGTGTTTCTTCTGATACGAGTTCAGCGTCATCAAGTACACAGGTTTCAGGCCATTGCCATGTGCCTTCTAATAAGGACTCACGGCTCTCATTCCAGATATTAATAACTGCATTAGCGTAAGCTTCAAGATCTTCGTGGCTGGTAAATGGAGATGTTTCATCGCCACCCCATAGGTATGCCAACCATTCTGAAGGGTCTAACAAATGCGGTGCAGCTGCCATTGCAGTCACAAAACCATGCGTTTGCGCTTCAGTTAAAAGGTGGTTTGTTAGCTCAGGGTCTTGCAGTAATGCACCCAGTTGTGACTGTGAAGACATAGTTAATCTCGATTAATCGCTTGTATTGACTACTACTCATTGACCTACTCGAATATATACAGAGTGAAAGGCAATGAATAATAAGTAATGATGCTAGGTATTGTAGCAATATGAGCAGTAGCCACAACGTTATATTTTATGCGTGGTATTTTAATTTTATCAAAAAGTGAACAATTATAAGACGTTTAGATGATTTTTGTTGACCGATCCTTATATGGTCACTATAGTAGCGCTCCGTTGTGGTACTCGTATCCAACGGCAATTTGTGGTGAGGTGTCCGAGTGGCTGAAGGAGCACGCCTGGAAAGCGTGTATACGGCAACGTATCGAGGGTTCGAATCCCTCCCTCACCGCCATCATTTAAAGAAGCCGTCCTCGTGACGGCTTTTTGCTATCTTAATTTAATTGAAATCAATTGGTTACAGTTCTGTAGCGTCCCAAGATATCCACGAAAACCCAAAGATAAGGTCTATCGCCTTTCTGATGGCTGACTCTCTTCTTCATAAGTACCGTAGCAACTCATCCATATTCCCAATCACAATCTGCTGCGCTTGAGGGTTAGATTTCTGGACATGGATATCAATGTTGTATGAATCAAGTACATACCTGGTGAGTGAGGCGTTTGTAGCGATGCTTAGAACGCCGGCGCTCATGCCAAAGTCCTTTTCGATCACTGCTTTCTGTTTTTCATTTAACCGAGGGTCGGGTACCAGCTCGACATTAATAGCTGTATTCCAAAGGTCATCTTTTGATTTCCCGTGCACCACTTTGTCGTTTAAATCAGGTATACCATTAATACGACTCAACACGAAATCACGATAGCCACCAGCATGTTCACAATAGCCTCTAACGTGCCAGCGTAATGGCGTGCAAACTAAGGTGTGAGGTGAAATGATCCTATCTACTTTCTCTCCATCCTTAAGTGGTGTGTAGCAAATATCGACACGTTTTTTCTCTCTGATAGCTTGGATGAGAGGACGTAACACTTCTGGGGCAATATTACGTGTTACTGGACGAACCATCGATGTGTTCTCAAACCCCATATCGAGTTCATCGAAGGTGATCGTTATATCCTCACTTCGAGACAGGATGTGTAAATATTCATCGGCATGACCACTTGTGAGCTTCGGTTCAAAGCTATCGCTTGGTTTATAACCTTTGAGGTGTTTATCGTAGACAAGATTTCCGGGAGCGATATCAGCCAAGTAAGTATTGATGTCTTTAGAGGCTTGTTGCCTACCGATACCAAAGCTCTGTATCAGATGATTTGTGTTTAGCTTTCCTTCCCATAGCGCAATAATCTCAATTATTCTGTATCGAAAGAGCAGATCCCATCTAATTGGCCACTTACTCATTTTGTTCTTTCCTGTCTAGTTATGCGACGTGTATATGTATTCAGTATTTACCTGTCGTTAATGGCGTCATATTATTTTAGGGGGAATAATAGTCAACGGGTCACGGGTTTAGATAAAAATACTTTCTTCAATAAATCGACTTGCCCGCAACATGTTTTAGAATTCTATGAAATATTTGACACTATGTATCTAATAAAAGTGGATTTACTGAAATGAAGCTTAATCAATATCTCAGAAAAATTTCACAAGGAGATTCGATAAACCTAGATCGTTTTATCGAATGCTTGCCATATTCTGATATGAACGAGTGGCGAAGAATATATAGCGCTACATGCGTTCGTGGTGGCTATCAGTTGACGATAGTTAATGAAGATCGACATAACGCACTTTATCAGTCAGAGCCAAGCGATAGAGTTAGTGCATCTCACATTGGTCGCTCTCATGATTTTCCGAGTAATTTTGCCCACATTTTAGTTTTAAATCATTTCACTAAATCTCAGATTCCTTTTGTTGTTGTGTCTGGTATCAATGGGTTCAAAACGGAAGGCAAGCTTGTCGGGAAGCGAGCTGTTCTTGTTGAAAATATTGAAAATTTTTATCGTTATAAGGAATTTTTAGAGTTAATTGGCCACCCGTCATTAGCTGATAGTTGTGACATCATTTTTGGAGCTGGTAATCAAATATGTCACCACCTAAATCGACCGTTTCTTTCGACATATGGCGAACTATATTGTGCGCAAGATGTTGAACTAGGCGGCTTAACAATATACAAAACTCTTAAAAATTCACTTCCTCAGTGTCGTTGGTTATCGCCAACTGATTGGGAAGCCTTCAGAAACAAATTTAAGCTAGCGCCGAAAAAGAGTACTCACCTGACCAAGGCAATTAAGCTCGCTCGAGAACTAGAGCTGAATACAGAGGCAGATCTAATGAACCAAACTCGTGCTTTCTTAGAACAAGAAGCGCTGTTGCCCGAATTACCACAGGATTAACTTATGCCAAACGATTCAATAGACAACCTTCTGATCAGTATATCTCGCCTTGTTACAGTGGATTCAGCTGGCGTTGCCATTGCAGAAATAGACCTACGTGAAGGGGGTATACTGATAGGTGGCGGAAATATAGGTAAAACCTCTATCCTCAATGCTATTAGGCTATTTTTGCTACCAGAAGAAAACTTCAAAGATTCAGCAAAGAAATTTGGCTTTTCAGATAAAGAAGGCAAGTTCTTCTCCAACGATGAGAGTTTCGAACACTATTTTCCAAGCAACAGCAGTTTTTTGATTCTAGAGTGCGACAACTACTTAGGCGGACGTTTACCTCACTGTCAGATCCTCTATCGCGGCAGTGCAGATAAGCTGGATTATCGCCGAATGTTTACTTCCCTGCGTTATGAACAGATTCGTCATCTTTTTTGGGATGCTAATGCCGGAGCGGATGGTATTGGAGGCAGGGTAGAAGACTTGAGTCCAGCTAAAGTCCAAACTTTCCTCAAGCGAGAAGACAAGTACTTTAAGACTTTAATGCGTTCAGCGGCAATTAAAGGGGTGATTTACGCGAATCAATTGCTTGATATTGATGCGATGCGTTTTTGTCTATTCCCACTCAGTACGACGAACGATGCCGATGTTGATGCTTTCCGAGCACTGGTTCGTTTGTTGTTTGATATGAAAACTGGTTCGGACACAGTTCGTCTAGCAGTAGCCAATATTATTGAATCTCAGAAAAAAGAGCGCAAAGACGAACTTAACTTGGATATTGACGCCTTTATTGAGCATAACGATGCACTTGCACGTCGTGAGCAGCTACTAAAAAATATTGAAAGCTTAAGGCCTGAGTTTGAAAATCTTTCGGTCAGCCATCAGGAGTTAATGAGAAACAAAAACGCCGAAGATGAGTTAATGAAATTCGCCATGATGGCACAGAATCGTATCGACAAGAAACGTACGGTGCTGGGGTTAGAGCAGAACCAATTTAAGCTGATGGAAAATCGCGTAAATACAGTGCGTAAAGAATGTCGGGAAACAGATAGTGCGCAAAAGAACTTAGAAGGGGAGATAAAAATACTTCGTCGTCAACAGACAAAGCTTGATGGAGTAGTGCAGAAAACTCAGTTGGTGGTAAATCAGTATGATGAAACAGAATCCCTTGAGACAATTATATTAGGTCACCGAGAGCATTTAGCTGACAAAGAGAAAAAGCTAGAACTCAAACAGAATGCTGAACAGCGCCAGAAAGAACTGCAAGAACTTAATCCAGAAATTCAAAAGTTCGAAGCGATGGAACGTCGCTATCAGGCCTCGGTTAATAAGCAGGAATTTAAGCTGTTCAACCAGTTAACAGAATCGACCTGGATGAAACTAGCTGCGGTGAACGTTGAAGTAGCAGAGGCTAACCCAGAACGACTGCTAACACCTTTAGAGATGCATGCGATTGAGTCTTTTGTTGATCTTGTAGAGGTTGATCCTCTTGGTTATGAACTACTAGGTGTCAAACTTGATGCGATTTCTGTAGATAAGCGAGAGTCAGATCAAAGCAGACTGGATAAAGTCCGGTCAGTACTCGAAAGGAAGCGTAAGCGTGCAGCTGAAGTTAGTGCGATGGATAACGAAAGTCGCTTTGAACAGGTTAAGGCCATCACCTCACTTAGAACCGAAATTAAACGCACTTCGGATGAAATCGAATTGCTGCTGGCTTACAACAGCAATACACAGCAACTGCATACTCATAATGAAGAGCTAGAGCAGGCCGAAAACAAAAAGCAGGGTCTTAAAAACCAGCTTGAAAGCCAAAATACAGTGTTAAATCAAGAGCAGCAGGCACATAACGCGCAAGACGTTAAAGTAGGGCAGCTAAAATCTGATCTTGAGAAGCTAGCGCAGTATCAGATATCGACAAAAGCACAGCTTGAAGCCCATGGCTTACCGACGAGTGACTTCTCTGTCTTGCCAGATCTCGAGTTAGAGCTCAACGAAGAGAGTTTGCACAGTCGTATCGAAAACCTACAAAGTAAACGAAAAGCGAAGGCTGATATTGAAGAAAAAGTACGAGATTTCGTACGTAATAGAGTGATAGAAAATGACGACCAATTAATGAGGTCGCCAGTTGACGTTGAGTTGTTGGAGCACGCATTCCAACAGTTACAATCGCGTTATCAAGGCTTGGATGAGGAGTTTGATATTCTGCGTAAAAACTTTGTTGAGCATAAGCACTCAGTTCATAGCATTATTAATGAATTGAAAAATAATCGGGAGATGGTGCGCCAGTTTGAGCAGAGTATTAATCGAGCATTTGATGGTGTAACGATTAACGATTTAGATCAGGTAGAAGCGAAGATAAAAGTTGAAGCAAGGTTCAGTGATTTAGTCGGCGAAATTGAGCACTTAGACGCTCACTCGGATCAAAAAGCGTCAGAGCAATTTATTGATCGCCTGAAATCCTTCAGCCGGAAGTTTTTCCCAGATGGAAAAGCCGCCCTGTTGACTATGGAACAGATAGTATCTGGTATCGCCTATCGAGTGAAAAAACAAGGGCAAAGTGGCTGGGAGAGTAAATCGCAGTCGACCTCAACCATTATGCTGATCAACCTCAAGCTCGTTGAGATCCTGCTTGGCCGGTTAAGGAACAGCGCCTGTACTACTCACTTCCCTTTGATTATTGATGAAGGTGCCTCTATTGACAGCTCTCAGTTTGATTGGCTTTTGCCCAATATGAAACGGGCCGGGTTCAGGGTTCTGAGTGCATCCACAAATTCGGCATCCAGTGAGATCATTTTTAAATTTGGACAGCATTTTCGATTAGATGCGATGCGTACTGCGACACCATATCATTCTGCGCGGACTATTGCCTTTACCGGCATGCCAGACAGTTTTGTTACCAAGGGAAGTGCGTTAGATAGAGAGCAACTTGATATGTTTGGAGAAGCGGATGAGTGATCAACGGCTTCTAACTATTCCGACTTTCGCCATCATGCTTGAGCATCACACTATTATGCGAGACATAATTCGTGAGATGAATGAAACTGGTGAGCCTTATGTACGGGAAGCTAAATTTGTTGCTCGGCTACATCGTTATATTCAGGGTCAAAATCAGGATAAACGTAAACAGCTACGCACTGCCTTCTCGACGGATAACTTGCTGGCCGCACATATTTTAGTGGATAAAGATGAGTTTGGCGGTGAGAGTCGGCTTATTTTCGATCGATCAGTGATCGGCGTATTTCGATTATTTGATCGGAGTCTATTTCAAGATTTAACCGATGTGGCATTGAAGATCCAGTTAGGTGGAATACGTTTATTACTCACTAAGCTTCAATCGAACACGATGTTATTTAGCGATATGGATCTTGATTTTAAAGAGTTGATAGATGAACTATTCCACCGTCTGAGCGAATTGCTAAATAGTATCCGTTTGAACGTAGTTAAAATGCAGATGATTAATCAAGAATTGAGTGAAGCAAGTGAGTTAGCAGCCAAGTCAGAAAATCCTCATGTATTCTCGGTACTACAACGTGAATCGATTGAAAAGATCTCTCTCCTGTTATCTAGACACATTTTACCAACTCGACAGTTTCTAGATGAAAAAAGTCGTCTTAAAGATGGTCCTAACCTATTTGAATGTCTGCAAAGTTTGCGTGGCCAGTTTGAAAACCATCAAAATCATCAGCGCGCAACGGCAATGTTGAGATATGAGGTCAGTTTTAACAGCTTTCATTCCCAAATTAGTAAGGTATCCCAGTCTGTTGATCAGTTTTTGGCTCGCTCTAAAAAGCGTCTTAAGCAGTTTAATGCGATTGAAACCGCATTCGGTGATCTCGTCCAAGAGCTGGATGCAACGCGACACAACCTTCAGCGTAGCCTGATTGACGGACAATTTGCACGTGATAACGGCGCGTTTTTGGGGTTAATGCAACAGGCAAGGCCAAAGGTATTGCGTATCAGCAGCTCGGAAGCTTACCTTAACAACGTGGTAAGTGACATTGAGGCTAGAGTATCAGACCAGAGCTTACTGAAAAAAAATTACTACGTAGAACTGACTAGTTCAAAAGACAACTCTACCGAGCGCAGACTGGAACGTGCAGTGCGGATTTACAATTTGGTTAAACAAATGCAAATGTCGGAATATCAAGACCTGACGCTCGCATTACAGCGGCGACTAAAAGCCCATCTGCCCGACTATCACTTTGTTGATTTGTTGGAAGGGCTTAATTTTTTGATGCGCAATGATGAAATGCTAGATGGGCACGCAGTGAAAGTCACTAATTTCCGCAATCGTCTCGTGCAAGAAGACACAGTGTATTTATATCGTAAAATTCGAACCGAGAGAGTGAAACAATGACGACGGCTTTTTCACAAATCAATATGGCGAAAAGCCAGCAGATATACACCACCTTTGTAAACGGAAAGGTGATCACCAAGCAAGCATATGACTTGTACCAGCAGACCTTTATAGAAAGTGCTCTCTATACAGAGGTGTACAGCAACCTTGAGCACTTTACACAGCTCTATCTGCATATCGGTTACAACCTCAACTTTAACGTAGAGGGGGAATTTTTCTATATTAGTCGTAGTGAAACTGAAGAAGACGCGGATACCAATGCGACTAAGATCCAGGCCATGCTATTGATCATCGCACGCTATTGGGTGGATAAAGGCTTTGATCTAGACGACCTGACAACCCCTGTTATCGGATTGGGGCGGACAGCACTGGAAGAGATTGCAGAACAAACCATCTATGACGATATTCGTCAGGCGCTTGGAATAGAAACTTGGGAAAAAGCGCTTAACTATCTTGCGGATAGAAACTTTCTATATCCTTGTGGTGATAAGCATTACGTTCTCAGCTCGGCTGGAATGCACTTTCTGAACTTACATGTTGAGAAATACTCAGAAGAGCAATAGTAAAAACTTTTAATCGCTACAAACAGAGACGAGCTTGATTTATTGAACGTGTTAACTCTATGAATTATCTAACAGTCTTAAAAAAGGTATTATGCTAATCTAGTTGCACTAATGTGTGCAGTCCTTGCGCTTGACGAAAGAAGTGATTGAAGCAAAGGGCATTTGGCGAGAAAGGGAGCGTTGAGTGGAAAAGAGTAATTTTGAGTTTTTAAAGCATCATGATGAATTACTGTTTAGGTTAGCGAGCCGAGCCGAGCAGTGTTTTGTACCAGACCCAAACACCACTCTGGTTAAGATGCGCCAACTGGGCGAAGCGTTAGCACAAAACGTTGCTGCTCGTGTTGGTGTTGATTATGGTCGTGATGAAAACGGTCGAGACATAAAACAGATCGATTTGCTGCGTAATCTTGAATACAAGCTAACGCTTGATCCTCGCATCAACGACTCTTTCCACACCATTAGAAAGCTTGGCAATACCGCTAACCATGATTTCACATCTTCAAGCCATAGAGATGCGTTGAAATCCCTCGTTTTGGGGCATGCTCTTAGCGCTTGGTATCACACCTTATTCGGTGGCATACAGGCTAAAGGCTTTAAACCCGAGCCATTTATAAAGCCGGAAGATCCATCCGATCATGTCCGTCAACTAGAAGAAAAGCTACAAGCGTTAGAAGTTAAACAACAAAGAACCTCCGAGCGCTTGCAAGTTACCGAAGATCTAAAACAAGTTGAAGCCGATAAAGCACAAGCCAACAAGAAACGTGCCGAGCAAATGCAGGCAGAAAGTCAGCTTTGGGAAGAGGTAGCGACGGAACATGAATCGACGTTGTCTACTTATCGTCAGAAAATGGACGATGCAAATGTCATATACTTTGCAACGTTCAATCAGCAAGACAAACAAGCGCAAGCAAAAGTCATCGAGCAAGTAGAAAAATCCCGTCTGGAGCTGAGTGAAGTAGAAACTCGTGTCCTTATTGATGAACAGTTAAACGATGCCAAATGGAAAACTGATAGCGTCAACCTTAAATATTCAAAAGGGGCGAGACCCGTTGCCAATGAAAACCGCGCCATTGCTGAATGGCCAACGTCATCTGGCCCAGCGGATTATGTTTTGTTTATGGGGTTAACCCCTGTTGCCGTGGTTGAAGCAAAAAAGAGTGCTAAGAATGTTTATGGCGCGATAGACCAAGCTAAACGTTATGCAAAAGGCTTAACCAACAAAGGCGGAATTACGATTGAAACGGCCTATGGTGAGTTTCAAGTCCCGGTTGTGTTTGCCACTAATGGTCGCCCATATTTAGAACAGCTAGAACAAGAAAGCGGTATCTGGTTTTTAGATGTGCGTGACAGCACCAACAGACGTCGTGCCTTAAAAGGCTGGTACACGCCTCATGAAATCAAAACCTACTTAAGGCAAACCCCGCAGCAAGCAGAGCAAGAGCTTGATCAAATGGGCTTTGATTATGATCTGAAGTTACGTGATTATCAGGTGGATGCGATTAAATCGGTTGAGCAGGCGATAAAAGATGGCCGCTCAAATGCATTAGTGGCAATGGCAACCGGAACAGGCAAAACCAAAACCTGCATTGCACTGGTATACCGATTATTAAAAGCCGAGCGTTTCCGCCGTGTTCTATTTCTTGTCGACCGCTCAGCCCTTGGCGTACAAGCCACCACCGATTTTGGTGAAGTGCGTTTAGAAAACCTGAATACCTTCGCTGATACTTTTGATGTTATTGGCATGGAAGCAGACAAATCGCCCATTGCTAAGCCTGAAGATGATACCAAGGTGCATGTAGCGACCGTACAAGGCTTGGTGAAGCGTATTTTGTATCCGAACGATGGTGATACCAAACCTGGAGTCGGGCAATACGACTGCATCGTAGTAGACGAATGTCACCGTGGTTATCTGCTTGATAGAATTTTGAGTGACACTGAATTAGAGTTTCGAGACCAAAAGGATTACCAATCTAAGTATCGCGCTGTTTTAGAATATTTCGATGCGTTCAAGATAGGATTAACCGCAACACCCGCGCTGCATACCGTGGATATTTTTGGTGAGCCGATATACAGCTACAGTTATACCGAAGCAGTATTAGATGGCTACCTGAATGATCACCTTCCGCCTGTCCGTATTCATACTAAGCTGGCAGAACAAGGCATTCATTACGAAGTGAATGAAGAAGTACAAGCTTACAACGTTGAAGACAATACGGTAGAGAAATACAACACACCAGATGAGCTAGATTTCGATGTGTCTCAGTTCAACCGTAAGGTGATTAGTCCGAGCTTTACCAAGCAAGTGACCAAATGGTTGATTGAGAGTGATTCCATTAATCCGTATTCAGAAGCGAAAACCTTGATATTCTGCGTTACCGACAAGCATGCTGATGAAGTGGTTGAGGCGTTAAAAGAAGCCTGTGAGTATTATCATGGTGAAGTAGAAGACGATGCAATTCAAAAAATCACCGGAGCCAGTGACAAGCCACTAGAAAAAATCCGCCTGTTTAAAAATGATCGCCTGCCCAATATTGCCGTAACCGTTGATTTACTGACTACGGGTATAGATGTACCTAAGATTTGTAACTTGGTGTTTTTACGTCGAGTAAACAGCCGTATCTTGTTTGAGCAAATGCTAGGACGTGCAACCCGATTGTGTGACGAAATAGGCAAAGGGCCGTTTAGAATTTATGACGCTGTTGATATCTATACCCAGCTAGAAGACGTTAACAGCATGAAGCCTGTCGTTACCAATGTGAACGTAACCTTTACTGAACTTGAAAACGAGATTACTCAAGTCGATGAAGAAGAGTTACAGACACTGGCCAAAAATCAATTTATCGCCAAACTTCAAGTGAAACGTCGTCACTTAACGGATTCTCAACGCGAAAACTTTGAAACTATCGTGGGGCAATCACCAGAAGACTTTGTACGAGATTTAAAGAATCTACCTTTACATGAAGTCGCCGAGTGGTTTACTAATCATCCCGGCTTAGGTGAGTTATTGGATGCTAAAGTTACAGGGGGCGGAAACCGACCGCCTGTGATTATCTCTGATCACGATGATGAAATTACCGGTATCACTACAGGTTATGGAGACGGGCAAAAACCGGCGGATTATCTGCAAGCTTTTAGTGATTTTGTTAAAGCGAATAGCAATAGATTGATTGCTATTCAAACAGTCGTGCAAAAACCTTGGGAATTGACAAGGAAAAGCCTCAAAGAGCTGGCTTTAGAGCTTGAAAAGAACCGCTTTAGAGAACAAGATCTGCAAGTTGCGTGGAATGAAGTGAAAAACGAAGAAATAGCCGCCAGAATCATCGGCTTTATTCGTCAAGCTGCATTGGGTGAAGCTCTCATTCCGTTTGATCAGCGTGTCGATAAAGCCTTAGAAGCCATGTTGGCTAGCCAGCAGTGGAAGACACCACAAAAGAAATGGTTAGAGCTTATCGCTAAGCAAATGAAGGCCACCACCATTGTGGATTTACCCGCATTAGACCAAGGTGTTTTTAAGCAGCAGCAGGGTGGCATAAAACGCGCCAACAAACTCTTTGAACAGCCTATAGAGGATGTTCTACTCCAATTTAATAAAGCTCTGTGGCCTGTATATCAACAATCAGAACCTCAGCAGCAAGCAAAAACAGCGTAGCGCTATCACTTTAAACAATAGCCTTTAGCTGTAGTACTAACAAAAGGTATCAAATAAATGAGCACTCAAGATCTCGTCGCGAAATTGTGGAATCTATGTAATTTACTCCGAGATGACGGCGTGACCTATCATGAATACCTAAATGAATTAACCTATCTGGTTTTCTTAAAAATGGTCGATGAAACTGGCCAAGATGAGTTACTGCCAGAAGGTTTCCGCTGGGAAGATCTAGAAGCGTATAACGCCGCAACACGCCTTGATGAATATAAACAATTACTTCTGCATTTAGGTTCAAACGGCTCATTGATCACCAAAGCAATTTTTACCAATGCAAGCACCGTTATTCGCAAACCAGCGACACTCAACAAGCTGGTGGTTGAAATTGATAAGCTTGATTGGTACAGCGCTAAAACCGAAGGGTTAGGCGACATGTACGAAGGCTTATTAGAGATCAACGCAGGTGAGAAAAAATCAGGCGCAGGGCAGTACTTTACCCCACGCGTGTTGATTGATGTGATGGTTGAGCTAATGAAGCCAAGCCTAGATGATGTGATTGTTGATCCAACCGCAGGCACTGGCGGCTTCTTGATCAGTGCGCATAACTATCTTGAAGATACCCATGATATCCAAGCGTTAAAGCCAGCCCCTTACAGCAAATACCAGCATAAAACCTTCTTCGGCATGGAACTGGTGCCAGACACGCGCCGCCTAGCCATGATGAACTTGATGTTGCATAACCTCGCGGTTGACGATGAAAACTCTGGCATTTTGTTTGGTGATACCTTATCAAACGAAGGAAAAGCCCTGCCACCAGCCAGCCTGATTTTAGCCAACCCACCGTTTGGTACTAAACAGGGCGGTGGCGTGCCGACCCGTGATGATTTAGTTCACTATACCAGTAACAAGCAGCTTGCATTCCTACACCTGATGTACCACAAAATGCTCAAGCCCGGCGGCCGAGCAGCGGTGGTATTGCCAGATAATGTTTTGTTTGAAGGTTCTACCGGGCAAACCATCCGTAAAGACCTGATGGAGAAATGTAACCTCCACACCATTTTACGTCTGCCAACGGGCATCTTCTACGCCGCAGGGGTAAAAACCAATGTGTTGTTCTTCTCTAAACCTGAAGATGTAAAGCAAGACAGAGGCCAAACCAAAAATGTCTGGGTGTATGATCTGCGCTCAAACATGCCAAAGTTTGGTAAGCGTACTGTTCTGACCAAAAAGCATTTTGAAGAGTTTTACCAAGCAGTAGGCAGTGATTTAACTCAAGTGGATGATAAAGCTCGCCAAGCGTTCATTCTTTCTCATAACGAAAAGCATGAAGGTGATGCTGACAGTTGCCGCCTACGTTGCTTTAGCCGTGAAGAAATTTCCAGTAAAGATGAATCGCTTGATTTAAGTTGGATTCCTGATGAAAGCAATGAAGATGCCTCAAATCTGCCA